>OGUQ01000074.1_pt1 | contig 98175 bp, 93 predicted proteins | sample 1574701 | NCBI WGS metagenome assembly OGUQ01 (sample SAMEA2582087, study PRJEB24529) | metagenome | biome: Human gut stool | place: China | collected 2011 | reverse complement strand
GCAGATTGTCTTGTGAACAGATAGAACAGCTTTGGTGTGAGCTTATCATACCGGAAAACAACAATTCAGAAGTATAAGAAAGAGAGGAACAGCGTATGAAGTATTCAATTAAAGTAAACGAAGTAAGAGCAAAAGATGGCAGCAACATCAAGGGTTTTGCAACCGTGGTATTTGGTGACTCATTCAAGATTACCAATATCGCAATCCTTGAAAATAAGGAAAAGGGAGAGCTTTTTGTATCAATGCCAAGATACCGTTCCAATGAGCGTGATGAGAGCAACAGCGTGATTTATAAAGATGTCTGCAATCCTATCACGGCAGAGTTTCGTGAGGAACTCTATACCAATATCCTTGAGGCATATGCAAAAATCAGGGAGCCGGAAAAAGCAGAAACACAGACACAGGAAAAAACAAAAGAAATGCCAGAATTTTCCGTGACGGTAACACCTTATGAAAGGGAAGGCAGTAATATCAAGGGACTTGCCCGCATTTACTTTGAAAACAGCTTCATTGTAAATAATGTAAATATCCTTCAGGGTAAAGAAAAAATCTTTGTGTCAATGCCTTCTTATAAGACAAAGCAGGTGGACGAACAGGGGAAGCCAATCTATCAGGACGTCTGCTATCCGGTCACAAAGGATTTCAGGGAGAAGCTCTATAATGAGATTATCGCAGAATATGAGAAAGCAAAGGATAAGAGCAACGAAAAAGCAAGGGAGAATGCCGAACAGAACCACGGAAATCCAGACAGGGAGAAAAAGGATACTCCCTTTCGATAATTAAGGTTAAGGGGTGGCAGGAGCTGCCCCGTTTATAAGGAGGAAAAGCAGATGGAAGCAGAAAAGACACTTACCAATGAGGAGATCATAAGGGAACTTCTCGACCTGTTAAAAAAGAATGCTATGAAGGAGCCGGCAAATGATGTATTTGAGATATGCAGCTATGTGGACGGTCTGGAGAAAAAGATTGCGTCTATGACAGAAGAACTTACCAGTATGCAGAACCAGATTAGAGAAATGCAGGAGGATACCCTTATCAATAATGCGAAAAAGGCATTGGCAGAAGCACAGGAAAGACTAAATGCCAGATGTGAGCAGATAAAGTCACAGGTATATGAGGTAAAGATACAGGTAAAATCTACTGCCAAGAGCATTGTCGATGAAGCAAAGGCAAAGGGAAGGGCGGCACTTTACAGGGTGACAGAATTTGCAGGAATGAAGAAAAGACTTCTTAATGTAAGAACAGCAGTAAAAGATGCGATTGTATCTACGGACAGGGATATTGCAAGGACAGCACTTCTTGCAAAGGGACTCCGTGAAGCCGGGCAGACCGTAAACAATGCGTTCCGTACCTTTGCAGATAAGCCGGAGGTGGATTATTCGCAGAAGGAACAGAAACACCCTATCACAAAGGCGATACTTGCCCCTATGAAAGCAGTGAGAAAGCTGTTTGTATCAATGGAGCTACATCTGGACGCTTCGATTGATAAGCTGGATAATCTGGCTATGAATGTACAGCTTGATAAGGAAAAGCGTGAGGAGCATACAAAGGATAAGGAGCAGAAAGCAGCGGACATCGAAAGAGCAGAAGGCGAAGTTTTTTATTCGCCGATGGTAGCCGAACCACAGGAGTATAAGTATAATGCAGATGCTTTCGAGGCAAGAAAGACATCAGAAGAAAAGCAGGAAGCGGCAGGAAAGGAGTTGACAAAGGTCAGGGAAGATAAAGCTAGATAATTTTTAGGGCGTGGGGAAACCCCACGCTGTTATTATGTGGGAAATATATACATTTATAATGTAATTAAATTATATAGTGAAATTTGGAGAGTTATATTCAAATATTAAGTTTAGCATTAAGTATAGTTGTAGGTTATTGAAAAATATGAATTAATACAGAATAAAATAACAGAAAATAAAATTTCCTCTATAAAAATGAGTGGATTTCTCTCCACCCAATGCATCATTTTACCTATTTATAAAGAAATATCTATTGAGTTATTTTTAAGGTGGTTTATTACAAATAAAAATAATTTATTTTTATGCAAAATTCTTTAAGCGTTTATTTATATATTGCACAAAAAATAGGCAATAAGTATAAAAAAAACAAAAAAATATTGATTTTTTTGGTAAAAAATAGTATTATAAAAATAATATTAAGCATATAATTTGAGCTGAGTATTTATATAAATACAGAAAAATTATTGGGGAATTGATAGTATATGGAAAGTATAGAGATTTTTAATATGCCATTTGGAAAATTAAAAAAATATTGTAAAGGAGATGCAGTATGTAAAGGTGTAATTGCAAATGGAAACTACAAATGTAAATTCTCAAATGATGAATATAATATATATATGGGTTATGCTCTTAGCAATATAGATAAAACATATAGAGCTGTACAGATGAAAAAAGGATTATATTTAGGTCACAATATGGGAAATCCTTGTGATTTGCATATTGACAGAAATAATATTTTTTTATATATGAAAGATTCAGCAAATTATGAGAAAGTATTTTGGGGGTTTGCAATAAAATATATTTTTACTATGGCTGCATTAGAAAAAAATGTTTTACACATTAAAGGGTTGTTACTTAAAGATCATAGAGAAAAATTATATTTATTACTAGGAAAAGGTCAGAGTGGTAAGACTACATTGGGAAGAGAATTAGAAAAAAAAGGATATAAAGTAGTTAGTAATACACATTGCTTTGTTAAAGGAGAATATGTATGGGGAATTAACTCTTGGATTCGATTACGCAGTGGTGTTAGTCAGAAATATTTAATCCCTTCTGATACTGATGAGGTTTTAGATGGAAAAATTGAAAAGTGTTATGTTGTTGATTGGAACAATCAAGGAGAATTCAAAATAGATACTAGTATTAGTGATTTAGAAAAATATCTATATATAAGAAATTTTGTTGCAGCCATTGGAAATTATGATCTTAAAGAAGAAGTTTGGGATTATACATCACAAAACAGAAACATAAAAGAAAAAATAAACTTATTTTGCAAAGAAGATGAGATGATTAAAAGTTTTATGGCAAATACAATTCAATTTATTGACATAGATTCAAGAAATGAAAATTGTTTAAATAAATTTATTGAAATATTGGAGAGATAATCATATTGAAGATAGTAATAATTCCATCAGCAGAATTATCATATAATTCTGGCAGTGTTATTTATGCTAAAATGTTATTTGAATATTTATTAAACGAAGGTCATCAGGTTTATATGTTGGGAAATTGTATACCTGATGATATAGATGAAAAGTATAAAAAATTTATCAAGGTTGGAAGTGATTTATTATTTCATCCAATAATAGATGATAGAGTCGTTTCCGATATTCAATATATGAAGATGCATACAAATATACTTGATATAATTACAGAAATTTATGAAGAATGGGGGAAAATAGATGTTATACATGCACATTATGCATCTATAAATAGCTATTCAGCTTCTTGTATAAAAAAATTTTTGAATATACCTTTTGTCGTATCTTCGTTTGGTAGAGATATAAATATAGGATGGGGGTGTGATGAGAGAATTAAGACATTTATAAGTGAAAGTTTGCCATTTTCTAGTAGGATAGTTGTATCTGAAGATGAGTTGGGAAAGAAAATAATAGATATTATTCCCAAAATAAAAGAAAATAAAATTATTACAATACCAATGCCTTTAGATGATAGAATATTACAAGATGGAGTGCAAGATATAATAGAAAAAGATAGCGATGCTATTATTATTTCATCTATAAATTCTTGCTTTACTCCGGAAAAAGGAATTGATGATGTGCTAGAAGCATTTGCGTTGATAAGTAAAAATACGAATTGTAAACTATATATAGCAGGTCAAGACGATGATGAAAAACAACTGAACTATAAAAAGATAATTAGGAAAATATCTGAATTGAATATAAAAGATAAAGTATATTTATTAGGATATATATCACGAGAACAGGTTGGAAAATTACTTGAGCAAACAGATATTTTTATTGATGCTAGATATAAAGGCAATTTTAGTTCAGTTTTGTTGGAAGCACAATTTAAAAAAAGTGTTACTATTGCATCAGATAATGATGCAGCAAAAAAAATTATTACTAATGGTCAAAATGGACTTTTATATCCTGTAGGAAATGTTAAGCTTTTAGCAAATACGATTGAAAAATTGATATATAATAAAGAGTTATATAATAATTTGGAAAAAGGGATGAATAAGTGGTGTAATACAAAAGGAAAGGAGTATAATAAAGAATATTGTTTGAAAAAGATAATGCAGGTGTTATTCGAAGCAAAAAAATGATTCGCATAGGATTGCCTAAAGGGAATGTGTACGAGAAGTCGAAACAATTTGTCGCAAATATTATTGGTCAAAAAGTTCCAAAGGGTAGGTTGGCAATTAAATATGATTGCTATATTTTTTACTTTTTGAAACATAGAGACATACCCGTACTTATTGAAAAGGGGATTTTAGATTATGGAATTACATCTGATGAATGGCTGGAAGAAACAGGAGCACAATTGTTGCGAATAAAGGAACTTGACTGGTGTGATACGAGTATATCTTTAATTGTTCATAAAGATAGCTTCGGACAATTAAAAAATTGTGTATCAGAATATGTTAATATTGCGAGAAGGTATTTTAAAGATAATGAAATGGAGATTGAATATGTATCAGGATCTTGTGAGGCATTAGTTCCAACAGAATTTGATTGTTGCATTGGCTGTGTTGAAAGTGGTGGAACATTAAGTCAAAATGATTTGATTGTAAGAGAAACATTATTACAATCCAAAATAGTATTAGTGGGAAAAGAAAAAATTAATTCTCACGAAATGAAAATGATTTATGAAAAAATATAGGGAATGGTGTTTTATGAATGTTTTTATTACAGGAGCAAATAAAGGAATAGGACTTGCAATTACGAAAAAATTATTAAATAGTGGATATCAAGTGATAGCTGTATCACGTTCTGTCGATAATTTGACATCAATGAAAAATACAAATTTAATAATATATCAGGCAAATTTGGAGAATGTTAACGAGATTGATCAAGTTTTAGAAGATTTAAAGAAAAAAGGAATAGTTATCAACGCATTAGTTAATAATGTGGGAATAGGATTGTTTAAGGAAATTAGAGATATTTCTTTAGAAGAGTGGGAAAAGGTTATTAGAATAAATTTAACAATCCCATTTTATTTGATTCATAGTTTAGTGGATGATATTGGTAAAGAACCTTATGGGAAAATAATTAATATAGGTTCAGATGCTGATCATATGCCATTTGAAAATGCAAGCGTGTATTGTGCAACTAAATTTGGGCTTTTTGGAATGACAGAAAGCTTAAGAATTGAATTGAAAAAAAAGAATATTGGGATTACTACTATAAGTCCGGCAAGAGTTGATACATATTTTAATAATAAGAAACCAGGTTGTCGTCCTATATCATTGAAGGCGGATGATGTAGCTGAACAGGTTTATTTTGTATTAAAACAAAGAAGTACTTGTAATATAGAACAGATTAAACTATCATCAATATTAGAATAATAAGGAGGAACAAAATGAATACAAAATATGATGTTAATATTGATTTAGCTAATGAAACAAAAAAGGAAATGGTAAAAACGCTAGAAACTGATAATGAGAGAGTCTTAAATAAAGTGGGGGCTTTTGCAAGTCTTTATGATATTAGATACGATGAATATAAAGAACCTGTATTAGTCCTAAAAACAGAAGAACCTGGTTCTAAGCAGCTTATAGCAGTAAAATATGATAAAATAGAAAATGTTTGTTATGATATGATAAATCATTTAATTAATGATTGTATTGTTATGGGGGCAAAACCTCTTACTGTACAGGATGCAATTATATGTGGGAAAATGGATAAGGAAATTGTTTCAAGAATTGTAAAGGCGGTATCAGAGGCATGCAAAAATCAGGAGTGTGTACTTACAGGAGGAGAAACATCTGAACAACCGAAAGTTATTGGAGAAGATACATATATTTTAACTTCGAGCATTGTTGGTATTGTGGAAAAAGAAGATATTATAGATGGAACAGAGATAAAAGAAGGAGATATTGTAGTTGCTTTAGAATCTAGTGGTATTCATACAAATGGTTATACATTAGTGAGAAAAATTATGGAAGATAATCCGGAAATTATGAATGAATGTCTAGGTGAAAAGACATTTATTGATGCAATTTTAGAACCACATAGATGTTATTATAGGGCACTTAAAGATTTATTTGGTAAGCCACATTGTATTCATGGATTGGCACATATAACAGGTGGTGGAATATGTGAGAACTTAAATCGCATTTTACCTTCAGGATTAGATGCTAAAATTGATTTGGAATGTTATAATGTCTTACCTATTTTTAAGTTGTTAAGAAAATATGGTAATATAAGCGACGCAGAAATGTTAAGAACTTTTAATTTAGGGGTTGGAATGACGCTTGTGACATCTAAAGAATATTTGGACGATGTTATGCAACATCTACAAAATCATGGCATTAATTGCAATGTGATAGGCGAAATTGTAAAAGGCAATCAGAAAGTAATATGTGAAAACAATTTAGTTTGGTAAAGCAGATAATTGGGTTTTGTTGATGAGATATTTTGAATCAACAAAACCCAATTTAGAAAGGGGGCAAAGATGAATAATATTGATGAATTAATCGAATTGAATTTATATGAACCAATAAGTAGATATTTAACGGTGTTAGAGGAAGAAAATGATATAATAAAAAATTTAACAATTAAAATATTATTATCTTTAAAGGCTGTGGATGATGTTTTGCGTTATAACTGCAATAATGAATATCATTTTTATATTAAAGATGATGTAACAATATACAATTTATTGCTGAATGTGTTTCCAGAAGAAAAAATAAAGAAAAAAGATTTTGATAAGGCTATGTTTATATTAGATTTTTGCAAACTAATATATAGATTTACATGCGCAAAAAAATTTAAAGAAAATAATATTCATATTTTTCAATTACGTTTAAATAGTTGGGGTAGAGAGTATGTACAGAATTATTTGGAAGATTTGAAAGATGATTACTTTACATTTAAAGACTACTTAAGTACATATTGCGAAGAGCAGAAAGAAGATTATAAGGAATTAACAACAATATTACTAGGAGATTTAAGCGAAAATGAATTATTGCATATAGATGAATTAAATACTATGTTAGAAGTTAAATTATTATCATGAATAGGGGGGATAGAAAAATGAATTTTGATACAGAATTTATAAATTGCGTTGATGAAATACAAAGAGTGGCACTTGAGATTTATGGGAAATATGATCTTGAAAAATCAATGCTTTGGATGACTGAAGAATTTGGAGAATTTTTTAAGTCCATAAGAAAAGAAGAAGATCAGAAAGATATAGCAGGAGAAATGGGAGATTTACTTGCTTGGATATTTTGTATAGGAAATATTTTAGATATAAAAGTGTCAGATGCGTTAAAATTGACTATGGAAAAAGAAATAACAAGACAGTTAAGAACATACAATAGACTGAAGTATGCAAAGAATATAAAATATGTTAAAGATGTTGATATTAAATAATTGTTAATCGGAATAAAAATATATAATTAAAAACGATTTTATTAGAGAAAGGGGTATTTGGTAAGTATGAAAAAAGAATATGATGTAGTAATGTTAGGTTCATTGATTAAAAGGACAGATGAGGAAGATAGTATTCTTAATAAAGCTATAGAGGAGGGGGTAAATTGGATTGAAGTTGGTGGAATTTTATTAAATCATAGATTGAGTGGATATTTTTATAATAATGTATCAAATCAAAATCTTCAAACTATTCCAGAAGAAATGAGGAAAAATTTAAAGGCACTTATCAAGGGGCAAGAGATAGAACAAATACGTTTATCTAAATATATTAAGGAAATAGATGCTGCACTTAAAGATACATCAATAAAATATGCGGGATTGAAGGGAATTATATTTGGTGCAGGATTATATAAGGCTGGAGTAAGACGTTCAAATGATATCGACTTATTAGTATATGAAGAAGATTTGGACAAATTAGATTGCATTTTTAGAAAAATTGGATACATTCAAAGTTTATTACCAGATGGAAAGTTAATTGAAGCTTCAAGAAAAGAAAAGGTTATTCAAAGGATGAATTATCATGATCTTGTTCCTTATGTAAAAATGGAATCGGATGGTATGGTTGTTGTGGATATTAATTTTTTGTTTGATAGTAAAGATAATTTGGTGGATGGAAAAGTATTTAATAGGGGATTACATATATATAATGGAGAAAATTATAGTTTTAAGGGGCTGGATATAGAGTCTAACCTTGCATTCCTTATTGTGCATTTTTATAGAGAAGCCGTAAATGATATTTGGATAAAAGATAAAAGAAATCTAGTTTTATATAAAATAGTAGATATTATTAATTATATTAGATTTTATTATGATAAAATTGATATTTATGGATTCTGTGATTTGCTAGATGAATTAAATATTATTGAGAAGGCAATATATACATTTTTTATAATCAGGGAGTATTATAATGATGCTTTTATAAAAAATTGTTTAGAAATAATAGCTGAAAAGCATGAGGATATTTATAAAAAATTGGAACAAAAGCAATCTAATTATATTACATATCACCAAGAGTCTTTTAAATTAGGTGAATAACATTGAAAATTATGAAGAAAGGAGAACCACTTTTGTAGGTGGTTTTGTAAAAAATGACGAGAGTAGAAGAAGTAGTATGTAGAGTACATACAAAAATTATGAGAGAGCAAGGAATTGATATGGAATCCTCTCCAGATTTGGCGTTCACAAGAGACAATGGAATAGATTCTTTAGGTATTGTAAATATGATTTTAGATATAGAAGATGAATTGAATATAGAATTAGATGGCTGTCTTCAAGAAATAAGAGAATGTCATACAATAGCTGATGTGATAAAAGTAATAGAAAATTACTGTGATACAATCTAGATATAATCTACAGAAAGTATACAAAGTGAAAATGGGTACGAGGAGGGTGTATGATAAATAGATCAATTAAATTAGATGAAAATGTTGATTGGGTAGAATTTAAGAAAATTATAGGCTTTGTTTCTGAAAGTATTGTTTCATATGATATAAAAGAAAATTGGATTAACCTTGAAATGAAAGAATCTGCTGATATAGATGTTATAATTGAGCAAATAGTTGACTTATCACATAAATATATTGCTAATAAAAATCTTCATAAAGATATATTTTACAATAATGCTAATATAACTCAATATCATACACAGGTAGAAGATATTTTTTATTTTGACGATGGAATGATATCATTATCGAATAAAGCGTTATTTTTATATGAATTTTTTAATGATAGGTTTTTGAATATGGTATATAGCGAATTTAAAGGAGAATGTGATATTGTTGAAAAGTTATATCCTGTATTGCTGCCTATCTCTGCATATAAAAAAACAGGATATTTAAAAAGAACACCACAATATGCTATGTTTTGTTGTTCTGTATGTGAAAATATGAATGTTCTTAATGAATTAGATAAGAGGATGGAAAATAATTATAAAGATATTATAAGGAATCCTGAATATGCATTATCGCCGTCAGCATGTTTTCATGTTTATGAAGAGTATAAAAACGCTACATTGCCCAATAATACAATTATTACATTTACACAAAGTGTTTTTAGAAATGAAGGAAGATTTAATTTTTCTGAATATGGTCGAATGCGTGATTATCATGTAAGAGAAATAGTGTTTATTGGAGATGATTTATTTGTTGAAAATTCAAGGGAACGTATGATAAAAGCATCAGAAGAGTTGATAAAAGAAATGAATATAAATGCAACAATTACTATTGCAGCAGATCCATTTATTTTACCTAAAATGCAAAAATATAAGAAGATACAAATGATTGATAAAAGTAAATATGAACTAAGAATGACATATGATAAAAAAAATGATATGTCAGTGGCATCATTTAATTTACATGGTACGGCATTTACATCGCCTTTTAATATTTCAGTTATGAATAAGGAAACGGTAACTGGATGTATAGGTTATGGATTAGAACGTTTTGTTTTGGCTTTTTTGGCTCAATATGGAGATAATATTGATAAATGGCCAGCAATGGTTAGAAATGAATACGAAAAGAAGGCATAATGTTTTGAATGGAATTGAGAAAGAAATAAAAATTATATTAGATGAAAAACAATATTTAGAGGTTATGAATAGTTTCCAATTTAGTGAATCTTTTGAGCAAATAAACTATTATTATGCAAATCGTGAAATTATAGAAAATAATATAACGATTCGTATAAGAGAAAAATTGGGACAAATGAAATTACAACTTAAAATTCCACAGAAAACAGATAAAGCATTACATATAAATAAGGAATATGAAAAAAAAGTTAATAGGGTATTACAGCATATATCAAAGGAGGAAATATATGAGTTAAGTGGATTGCATTGTAGTAATGATGTGAAATTATTAGGAAGCTTGAAGACAATAAGATGTATATGTAATACGTTTCCAAATGTCAAAATAGCTTTGGATAAAAGTTTTTACTTTAATAATATAGATTATGAAATAGAAATTGAATATGTTGATGAATTATCAATAGATATTGTGGATAGATTAAAAATGCTTGATTTGCATTTGGATAAAGATGTAAATGGAAAAAATAAAAGATTTTTAAGTGCATATAAAAAATATAATTAAGAATAACATTAAGGGAATTTACAAAAAATTGTAAATATCAAATTATGATGAACAAATAAAGGAAAATGCACAAAAGCAAATCAAAGTTAAAATTAAGGAATGGTAGTATGATTGAAAAGAAAAATTTAAATTTAGAAAAACCAATATTAAAAACATGGTCATCTGAAAGTCATTTTATGTCTATGATATTGGGTATGGAAGGTTCAAAAGATTGGATTGCAAATAATTATATTCAAATGATTGGTCAAAATATGTATGGAATACAAAAGACAGTGTTTTGTTTTTTCCCAAAGCATGATCCGTTTTGTGAAGATACAAATATAAATGTGTGGAATTCTTGTCCTTTTTTAGATACTAAATATGTATCAAGTAGTTATGTAAAACAAAATTTTCAAGATATTATTGAATATATAAAAAATGCAATTAATAATGAATATTATATATATTTGTTTTTGAAGCAAAACTGCTTAGATACAAAAATAGAGGGAATGGATATTCATAAAACATTTATATATGGATATGATGATGAAAAAAAACAGGTTTTAGTAGCAGATCATTATGATAATGGACGCTATGTAACAGATGTTATACCTTACAATAAATTTAAAAATGCATTTGAACAAGCATATAATGAAGGAAATTTAAAAGATAATAAAAGTTTAACAGATAAAAAAATAGTAATTTGTAAAAAAATACCATATGAATATAAGTTTGATTTGGAGTGGTTTAAAAGACAGCTTAAAGATTATATAAATTCAGAGTATACATTTAGTTCTTTTTCACCATTTTATATGAATGATTCAAGTGAATTTGTATTTGGACTTGAGTGTTATGAGATGATAAAAAGATATGTAAATACAATTATAAAACAATCAGGAAATTATAGAAAAGACACGAGGGTGTTTACATTTTTGGAAGATCATAAAAAAATGCTATTATTTCATATTAAATATTTAATTAATAAAAAGATATTAATTGATAATGGAGATATAGAATTAGTTGTAGAAAAATTGGCAAATGATTCTGAAACAATATTGCTTTTGTTTATGAAATATATAATGTCGGGGAAAATTAATATTTTAGAGCGTATAATTCTGATGTTAGATGAAATGAAAGAAGAAGAAAATGTTATTTTGCAAAAAATACTTAATTTAATATAAAATATGATTATTTAATCGATAAAAGGTATAATTGTTTATGAAAAATAAATTGGGATGTTGCTGCATAAAATATTCTATGTATTTTATAATTGGTTTGGTCTCTTCTTATATATTGGCATTGATTATAATTAAGGGAAATACCATTATTTCTAATTCTATTGACAATATGCTGGTTGGGGAAAAAGTTGAATATATTAATTTTATTAGGGAGATGTTTATACTAATAATAATAGGATTTATTGTAGCTTTTATTAAAAGTTTTACAATTTCCGAGTTTTCTATAAAAACATTGAAATACTATAAAAATTTATTGGCAAAAAAAATATATCATTTAGAATATAGATTTTTTGATTCACATAGTTCTGCAACTTTGCTTAATAAAGTTAATTCTGATATTGTAGAAATAGAAAGTCTTTTGAATGAAAATATTCCAGAAATATGTACTAATTTAATTACAATGGTAACATATGCGATATATGTTGGAAGACTTAATAAAGGACTGTTGATTTTAATAACGATTTGTTATCCTGTTATATTATTTTTTACGAATAAAATTGTGAAAAGAATAGAAGAACTAAAAAAAATATACAAACAAAAAACAGATGTTATTACAGAAATTTCACAAGAATGTATTAATGGTATGCTTGTATTAAGAACTTTTGGACTAGAAGATTATTTTCAAAAAAAGATGAACAAAGCAGCTGAAGAATTAGTTGAGAATGAAGAAAAGCGAGTACGTATTTCAAATACAGCTTTGATTATTAGAAAAATGTTGCAATGGCTACCAAATATAATTTGTGCTATTTGTGCATATATAATAACAATAAACGGAAATATTAGTATGGGAGAGTTGGTTGCATTTCTTATAATTTTGCAGAAGTTTGTGGATGCATATGTAGGAGTACCATTTAATATAATTGATGCGTGCGAGAATATAGTATGTGTAAAGCGCATAGAAGAGATTTTTTTACAAAAAAATGAGGAAAGTGGTATTGAATGTAAAGGCATTGATACGGATATAGCTGTTGAATTTAAAGCGGTATCTTTTTCATATACAAATGAAAAAGATATAATTAAAGATATGTCATTTAAAATCAAAAAGAATTCTAAGGTGGCATTTGTTGGTGAATCAGGAGGGGGAAAGAGTACAATTTTCCATATTATATGTGGGTTTTATCCAATAGGAACGGGTAAATATAATTTATTAGGAAGAGAATTTTCAAAATGGAATATTGAATATGCTAGAGAAAATATTACACTTGTATCACAAAATGTTTTTTTATTTCCTTCAACAATTAAGGATAATGTAAGATATGGAAATCTTAATGCCAATGATGATGATATTATTATAGCATGTAAGAATGCACAAATTCATGATTTTATTATGAGTCTTCCACAAGGATATGATACAGTTGTAGGAGAAAGAGGTATTTTATTATCTGGTGGTGAACGTCAACGGATATCTATAGCAAGAGCCTTTTTAAAAAATGCACCTATATTACTTTTGGATGAACCGACATCGGCAGTAGATGTTGCAACTGAACAATTAATATCTAAAGCAATAGAAAAATTATCGTTTAATAGGACATGTATTATAATAGCACATCGATTATCGACTATTAAAAATGTAGATGAGATTATGGTTGTGAAAGATGGAAGCATTGTAGAAAAAGGACAACATGAATCTTTACTTGGTAGCAATGGGGTTTATTCTAAGATTTATGGAAAAGAAGTAGGGAGGTAATATGGAATGAACCAATGGAAAATATTTATCAAGACGATAAATATTATGGGAAAACGATGCTTTCTGTACTTTTTAGGTATATTATTTATGAGTATAGGATGGTCATTGTTTGCTATTATGACTTCACTGCTTATGAAAAATGTTGTTGATGCTGCAGAAAATGGAAATGCAATAAAAATACCACTTATCATAATTGGAAATATTATATGTGGGTTTATTTCTTTAGTAATATATCGTGGAGCAGCAATACTATACAATGTTGAAGCAAAGCGAGCATACGCAAATTTATGTAAAAATGTTTTTGCAAAAGAAATAAAATTGCCGTTTTCATATTATGAAAAACATCATAGTGGAGAATTTATTTCTAAAATATCATATGATTTGGAAAAAATGGGAAGTATTTATAGTTCAAGACTACGTCGAGCAGTAGCACCAATTTTACAAGTAATAGTTTATTTGATACCAATGTTTATTTTAAATTGGCAAATTACAATATGCTTTATATGTGTAAATGTTTGTATGTTGATTATAAATACTTTTTTGATTAAACCAATAAGAGATGTATCAAAAAAAATATCTAACAGTAATAGAGATATGACAGAGAAAATGTCTAATTTATTACAAGGTATGGAACAGACTAGGATGTATTCGGCAGGCAAAGAAACAATAGAAGAATTTATTAAAGAAAACGAAAATTTTACAAGGCAAAGCCGAAAAAAATTTTTGTTTATGGCTTTACTTGAAAGTAGCAGTAAAGGATTTGAATTGGTATGTGCACTTGCATTTTTGATTATAGGTATTTATTTTACGAATAATGAATATACAACTTTAGGTTCGCTTACTGCAATTTATTCATTATATGGGGTATTTTCTTTTCAATTTTTACAATTAGGTAAATATTTACCTGAGCTTATAGGTTGTTTGGTTAATGCGCAAAATATCTTTGACTTTATAGGTGAAGATATAGAGCCTAATTGTTGGTATGAAGATATCAAATATGAAGATATAGATAATTATTATGTTAAGAAAAAAATAAAAGCTGAGCAAGAAATTATCATAGATAAAATAGATTTCTCTTATAGAAAAGAGCTAAAACTTCTACATAATTTTTCTATGAATATTAATAAAGGAGAATGTATTGCAATAACAGGTCAATCTGGATGTGGAAAATCAACAATTTCCAAACTTTTACTTGGGTTATATAAAGTAGAAAATGGGATGATATGGATTGATGGACAACCTTATTTAAAAATTAATAATATGGAAATTCGACAAAAGATTGCATATGTACCGCAAGAACCATATTTATTTAATGATTCTATTAAAGAAAATATTCGAATTGGAAAACTTAATGCAACTGATGAGGAAATAGAAAATGCTGCTAAAATAGCACATGCACATGAATTTATAATGAAATTTGAAAATGGTTATGAAACAATGGTAGGTGAACGTGGAAATAAGCTATCAGGTGGTGAACGTCAGCGAATAGCTATAGCACGAGCAATTATTAAAGATGCACCTATAATTCTTCTTGATGAGGCAACATCAGCTCTTGATAATGAATCTGAACAATTTGTTAATGAGTCATTAAAATCTTTGATAAATAAAAAAACAATTATTATGATTGCACATAGACCATCGACAATTGCTTTGGCAGATAGGAAAATAATAATGAAATAATTTTTTATTTTTGTATAATAGATTTCGTTATATAAATTTAGTAATCTAAATCAAATATATCTTCAATCAGTAGGTTAAAATACTTAGACACCCTGAGCATAAACTCGGCAGAAGGGGCACTTTCACCACGCTCTATACGTCCAATGGTTTTTGTGCAGTATCCGGTAGCTTTGGCGAGGTCATTCTGATGAATGCCTCGCTGCTCCCGGATTTCTTTTATATTATTTACAACAGCCATAATAATACCTTCTTTCTATCTGCTTATCTGCTATGTCTGGTGATTTCAGAAGAATCACATTTTCCCAGCACCTTTCCGAATATATCCAAGCGGTCATTTTCCCCAACTCTGATTGGTTCATATTTTTTATTGAGGGAGATAAGGAAAATTCCGTCTTTATCGTCCTTTAACTTCTTGATATAGGCTTCTCCGTTCAAGGCGAAGATACCGATTTCTCCATTGGCAACAGCTTCCTGTTGTAATACCCACGCAATCTGACCATTGTGGAACTCAGGCTCCATACTGTCACCGCTTATGCGGACACCGAAGGTAGTGCCTTCCGGTAAGATGGACTCATCTATGCAGACAGTTTCTCTCGGTCCGTCTACAAGGAAATTTCCTGTTCCGGCAGATACCGCATTTTCAAAGATATCTATGCTGCGGAATGGAATAATCTTTGCAGACTGCTTTTCATACATTCCTGAAGCGTGGAGCAGATTGATATAGTCCATAGCTTTCTCCCTGCCTTCGTTACTGAGTGAGGAGAAAGGATCAGCGGCAGGAGCAACAGGATTTACTCCAAAATATGCCTCATACATATTTGTGATATCAAGGATTTGGCACACTTTATAATATACGCTGACACTTGGTTCTGCCAGATTTCGCTCCCAAGAAGATACGGCTTTGGAAGAAATCTTTATGCCTTCCTTTGCCAGTTCATCAGCCAGATCCTGCTGGTGCAAGCCTTTCTTTTTTCTGTGCGTAGAGATAATTTCGCCTACTGAATACATAGTTACGCCTCTTTTCTGTATAAATGTGTTATGTTTCTACTCCATAGTATATCGCATAAAATGGGATAATTCAAGTTAAAATCTAATGATAATAGAATAAAGGACAGATATGTCTGTTGACAGTCTAATAATGTTAGAGTTATACTATTACCTGTAAGAAACAATGCTCATAAGTTTAGACTGACAGGTAAGACAGCAGGGCAGACATAAGGAGGCGGAACAGATGAGAAAATGGGAATATAGTTTATGGAAAGCATTAAGGCATGATATGTCTGTGTAATACGCAGCATATCAGTTGTCTTACGATCAGCATAGCCGGGGAATGTGCATACATTCATCGGAACTCCCGGCAAGTCTTGCAAAGGTGATTTCCCTTTCCTTTACGAGTACAGAATTGTGAAACTGATGATTTTGTATGAATAAGGAGTGAACTGAATTGAAAAGAGAGAATGTTATAGAGATTAGATGTAAACAGTGTAAAAAGAGATTTTTTGACTATATGATAAGCTGCGAGGATGGCAGTGACAATGAGGTGGTTATGAGTGGAATCAGCCTCAAATGTGACCGATGTAACCGTGTTATGATTATGAAGAAATACACGCAGGGGTATTTAGTCAGTCATAGCAGAAACGGAGTATTTAAGATATAAACTGAATTATGGCTCACCTGATAAGGGCGGCATATTTCATAAAAGCTACACAGGGTGTAGTGAAGTATTGTTAAGCACCATGGACGCAGGGAAATAAGGTAACGATGTTACTTTGTTTCTCTGCGTCTTTTTTGTTTTGTTATGTAAGAAATCCGGTGAATTTCAGCCTTTTATTCCATTAGAATAGAAGTGCAGATAAAGTCGAAATCTGTTGACCTTACTGGATAAAAATGGTAAAATATTAACACAATTGAATATTAATCTGTCTAAAATCAAATGAACGAATACTAAACTTAAAAATTGTGATTTGAATAAAAATAGAATGAATATTTGAAGTAGATATAATTGTTTTGATATATGCCGTATGAATAGATAGTAATTGATTGAGTGATAAAGAATTAGGCAAAGTACAGTAAAAGTTTTGATACATATTTGATTTAATTAAGAGAAATTTTAAAGACTTACATAACAGAATTGGAAAATTTTAGAGAGTAGAAATTTAGACTTGAGAAGTTTTTGGTTTTGTTGTGGAGGTCTTTTTTTATTTGCCTCCACGAGAAATTTAGAGTAGAGGAGGTGAAGCAGGGAATGGAAGTCCGAGATGAAATCTTTGATGCAGAACAGATGGGCGAACAGCTAAAAAAGCTGCGAAACTCATTAAGGCTCAGTCAGGAAAAGTTCGCAGAGCGACTGGGAATGAGCAGGGATACAATCTATAACTATGAAAAAGGAAAAACAGCAATTCCACACGATCTGATAAAAAGACTTTGTCAGGAGTTCAATGTCTCTGCTGATTATTTCTACTTTAACCAAGACAAGCCTCTTATAGAGGAAACTACGATAACAGATTCATTTACAAAGGTATTGCAGGATTGCACTGATTTTGAAAAACAACAGCTTATGGATATGCTGAATATTATACGAAGAAAACCAGTTGCCGTATAAATTGCGTAAAATCTTACGAAAGAATATTGGCATTTCGGAAGGACGCTCCGTTTTTGGAAGCGTCTTTTTTTTATACAATTTAGTCATAGCAAATGACCAAGCGATAAGAGGTCAGAAGCTATGACTGAACTATGAAAATTAAATAGGACACGCATATCCCACGAGCTTATATCGCCTTGTTTATGACAGGGTGGCAGAATCCCATTTCGTGCGATGACTATCCTCGGAGCTGTAGCCGATTATGAGAAACGTAACAGCAGGAGCCTTTAAGGATAAGAGCAGAGGGTTGTGCCTACCGGGTTAGCAGCCGGAGGTAATGAGATAATAAGTGCACCTGAATTTCAGCGAAACGCATTTTCAGAGAGTGGCTACTTTCGTAAGTCCGGATGGGCAGGAAACTACGAAGTGTTTGTGGCTGGCAAAGGATATGTTACCCGATACGGGGAAGGTTGAGAAACCGGGAAGATATTATTTTATCTTCCCACACAAACTGATTTGCAGTCACCAGCAGACAACAACAGGGGCTTATAAGTGCGGAGAGCATTGGCAAGTCAGTTTATGTGAGGAGATAAAGTGTGCACAGAATATCAAATCAAAATAAAACAAGAATGGAGATTTTAAACTATGAATAGAGCAGTTATATATTTTGGAGCAACAGGAAACGCAGCAGCAGATCAGATGGTTATGCAGGTTCTTGAGGAGTATTGTTCCTTGAATGACTATGATGTAGTCGCAGTTGTTTCAGAGAACGCAAGACCGGAGGGAATGTCATTTCCTATGAAGTTTGCTTTTGTCGGTATGGCAGAGGTAGAAGATGTTGATGTGGTTGTTACTCTTATGAGTGATATGGTCGGTGATTGTGAAGAAACAATTATGGATAACATCATTATGCTTGGAGAGTACGGTATTACAGTTGAGACAGTAAATGATGATATGGCTGGATATTATCAGAAGATGGAGCAGGCAGGAGACAAGGAAGAAGGCGGCATTGTTTCACTTACCGATTTTATATCAGTATTTTTCAAGCGTCTCAGAGCTGACAGATAGGAGGCTCTATGAGTAAGTGTTGTGTTATCTGCGTAGGCAGAAATGCCGACAGAGCCGCAGACAGGATAGAAGCATATGCGAAGAAAGCGGACTTTGAGATTGTAGAAACAATCTTTAAGGATACAAAGTCCGTGGAAAGATTAAGGTATTATATCGAAAGAGATTCCATTATCAGTATTCTTGTAAGCAGTATCTATGATATTTCATCGGACAAAGATGTGTTAAAGGGTATTATGGAGCTAGCAGCGGAGCACGGTATCAGTATCAATGACGAGAGCAGGGGCTATGAAACTGCTCTTATCTCTTTTGAGGAGGACAATGCCTGACAGAAAGAAATTAAGCCTAGTGACCTTCTCATCAGAAACCGTGGTGTTTGATGAGAAAGGAAACAGAGTTGTAGCCTGCCCTACGGAACAGGAAGCGGTTGAATATATCCGTGGGCAGGAAATGCCAGTTGACAGACAAGGAAGTGAATAGAATGAGTGAAATAAGACGAGGCGATATCTGGATGGTTGATTTTGGAGCACCGGAAGATGAGTATGACCACAAGCTCCACGGTATCAGACCAGTAGTAATCGTGAGTAATGACAGTGCAAACAGACATAGCACAGTATTCCACGCAGTACCTCTTACAAGTAAGGTTCACAAAAAGACATACCTGCCAACACATATTTTTATCAGTTCTTATAAGGCAGTAGGGTTAAGGACGAACAGCATCGCTCAGTGTGAGCAGTTATGTGATGTGAATGATACCGACTTGATAGAAAAAATCGGTGAAGTGAGCAAAAAGCAGTTACAACAGATAACAAAAGGTATGCAGATACAGTTAGGAATGAGTAAGTAAACATAATAATCCAATCGCATAAATTCCAGCCGGGGCGAAAGCTCCGGTGTTACATAGCCGTCAGAATATCTGGCGGCTTAATTTGATTGGAGGGATAGGATGACAGCACAGGAATATCGAAAGATGTTAGAGGTGGATTTTAGTGATACAAATATTTCTGAAATGCCCGATCTTGCAAAAGTAAAAATAAATCCTGACAAGAGCCAGATAGAACGTCAGAAGGAATACTTAAAAAAGGTAGGTAATCCATATATGGTGCGTGTTGGCAATATGAAAATCAAGGTGAGATTTGTCAATAATGGGATCTCTTTTAATCAGGCATTTGAAAATTTATTATTAAATATCTAAAAAAGTGAAAATTGAGATAGAAATTAAGGGGACTATGTGCTAATATATACACGGACTAATTAGCGTGGTCCCCTATATTTTTCTTCTACGAACAAATATAGGAGGTAAGCCACAATGAAAACAATCAATAAAATTTATCACGCCGCCATTTATGTTCGTTTATCGAAGGAAGATGGTGATGTCTCAAATACTGCGAAAACAGAAAGTAACAGTATTTCAAACCAGAAATCTCTGGTAAGGGAATTCCTAAAAAATCATAAAGATATAGTAATAGAAAAAGAATATGTTGATGACGGGTATTCAGGCTCTAATTTTGAAAGACCAGCTTTTCAGATGATGTTGGAGGACATTAAGAAAGGTATCATAGATTGTGTATGCACGAAAGATTTAAGTCGTTTTGGACGAGAATATATTGATTCGGGTATGTACATCGAAAGAGTGTTCCCAGCGTTAGGAGTTAGATTTATTGCAGTTAATGACCATTACGATAGTTTGGATAGCAGCAATAAATCAGACGAAATAGTCATTCCTTTTAAAAATTTGCTGAATGATGCGTATTGTAGAGATATTTCTGTGAAGATTAGAAGCCACTTGGAAATTAAAAGAAAGCAAGGGCAGTACATTGGGAATTATGTTTCTTATGGATATAGGAAATGTGATGATGATAAGCATAAAATAGAGATTGATACTTATGCAGCAAATGTAGTAAAAGATATTTTTAGAATGAAATTACAGGGAATGAGTCAGGATGCCATAGCGTGTAAACTGAACGAAAATGGTATTCTCTGCCCTGCTGATTATAAAAAAAGCGAAGGCAGTAATTATCAGACAAGTTTTAAAATCAAAGATAAGTCTGGTTGGTCATCTACTACAGTCAGACGAATTTTAACAAATGAAATTTATATAGGAAATCTTGTGCAGGGTAAGCATACAACACCTAATCATAAAGTGAAGAAAATGTATGTTAAAGACGAGAGTGAATGGGTACGAATTGAAAAAAATCACGAGGCAATCGTTTCGGAACGTGATTTTGAGTTAGTGCAAAGATTACTTGCGATGGATACAAGAACAGCACCGGGGAATAATGAGGTCTATAATCTGTCAGGTTTGGTTATCTGTGCAGATTGTGGAGTACCTATGGTGAGAAAGAACAGTATATCTGGAGGCAGACATTATAGTTATTATATGTGTGCAACGAACAAATATAGTAAAAATTGCAGCTCACACAGGATTTCTGTAAATGAATTGGATAACGCAGTTTTAGAGTTATTGAAGGTTCATATTTCAAATATATTAGAGATTGATAAAATAATTGAATTGATTGGTATTATTCCATTCCAGCAGATAGATATGAAAAAGTTAGAGGAACGAAAGAAAGTTCTTGAAGTTGAAGTCGAAAGATGTACGGAATTACGTTCTATGCTTTATTCAGATATGAAAGAGGGTGTTATCTCAAAAAGTGATTATATTGAGTTACACGCTGCATATGAAAATAAAAGAAAAGATGCCCAAATCGCAATTCATAAAATTGAATTGGAAATGGAATCTATTCTGGAAAAAAATAATGATAGCTTTAAATGGCTGGAGTATTTTAAGGAAAACAGAAACATCAAGGAATTAACAAGAAGTATTGCAGTTTCTTTGATTAGAGAAATTAAGGTATATGATAAGAAAAATATTGAAGTGACATTTGATTTTGATAATCCATACAAAACTTGCTTAAAGAATATAGAAAATATGGGTTACAAAATAGATGTAGATTTATCTGGAAAATTGAATATTGAAAAGGAGGCTGTATAGTATGGCAAGAAAAAGCAGAAAAAGTTTTTCACAGGCTAATTCTTCATATAATATGACATCGTTGGCAGCCTCTGAAATAATAAAAAAACCTAGATATTATAAAGTTGGTATATATGCGAGACTTTCTTTTGAATCAGAAATGAATAAGGAGAGAGATACCGTAGATACACAGATTAGTTTCATAAAGGATTATATAGCAAGACAGGACGATATGGAAATCTATGATGTGTATGCAGATATATCATTAACCGGAACGAATTTTAACAGACCTGAGTTTAATAGAATGATTGAGGATATTAAATCAGGGAAGATAAATACAATAATTACAAAAGATTTAAGCCGTCTTGGAAGAAATTATATTGAGTCGGGGACATACATTGAGAGAATATTTCCTATGTTTAATGTTAGATATATAGCGATTACAGACGATTTTGACTCGATAAGACCAGATGCAGATATTACAATGCCTTTGAAGAATATTGTTAATGAGTATTACTCTAAAGACTTATCAGATAAAGTCTGGACAGCATTTCGTTCTATATGGAAAAGTGGTTTATATGTGTGTGGAAGACCTCCATATGGATATAAGAAAAACAGAGAAAAGAAGTGTTTGGAGATAGATGAATATGCAGCACAGGTTGTAAAGCGTATTTTTTCAATGTATCTCAATGGAATGAAATTGGCTGAAATTGCTAGGACACTTAAAAATGAAGGGATTCTTTCACCAAGTCAATATAGATATTTCAATATAGGTGATAAAGAAAAGTTTGATAAAGCAAAAGACTGGTATTATGTACAGGTAAAAGATATATTAAAGGATCAGCAGTATGTTGGTGACTCTGTACACGGTAAGTCGGGAGGAAAGTTAGGTGAGCATAGAACCAAAAGAAGAAATGATAAGGCAGATTGGATTATAATTCCTGATACACACGAAGCTATTGTTTCCAGAGAAGAATTTGCCATAGTGCAGAAAATGATTAGTGATAGTACAAAGCAGTTCAATGATGCGATAAACAGAGGAAGGCAAAAATCACCAGTACCAAAGAATAAATTTGTTGGAAAGTGTACTTGTGGGCAATGTGGTTCCAGAGTTTTTATCAAGCGTAAGGATACAGGAAAAAGTGAGTTCTATTATTATTGTGCAGGAGAGAAAAGCAGCGTTTTGTGCAGGGACAGGCATGTCAAAATTCCATATGAGGATTTAGATAGGAGCGTTTTTAGTGTAATAAAAAAACATATGCAGATATGTATAGAAAAAATATCCCTGATACAAAAATTGAATGCTACGGACTCTGCAAATATTCAGTATAAGGTTTTAAATAGACAACTTGATAAGCTGAGAAATGAAAGAAAGCGTATTATTTCAAGGGGAAAAGGCTTATATGAAGATTATAAGGATAAATTTATTACAGCAGAGGAGTATGTACAATTTCAAAAGGAATATAAGAAACAAATCGAAGATATAGACAGGCAGATTACGGAATATGAAAATCACATTAATAAGTATAGGAGGGATTTTCATTTAGATGAATCGTGGGAAAGTATTATAGCAAAGTTTCAAGGGAAACGAATATTGACTCAGGAGATTGTAGACGCTTTTGTATCTGAGATAAAGATATATCCGGACAAGAATATAGAAGTGAAGTTGTACTATGATGATATGCTGGATCAGTTAGTATCTATAGCAGATGTAAGGGAGGCAGAGTGTAATGGCAGATAATGTAATTGCAATATATCTTCGCCTTTCTTGTGAAGATACAGATATTAATAGCAAAGATGAAAGTAATAGTATTACCAACCAGAGAAATCTTATTATGGAATATATCAAATCTGACGCAGTTCTTTCAACTTATACTGTTAGAGAATATATTGATGATGGTATAAGCGGAACAAGGTTTGATAGAGAAGCATTTGAAGAAATGATGACACAGGTCAAAGAGGGCAATATACAAGTTATTATTACAAAAGATTACAGCCGTCTGGGTAGAGATTATCTGGAAGTTGGAAGATATCTGGAGTTTGTATTTCCGGTGCTTAAAGTAAGGTATATATCAGTAAATGATAATTATGACAGTAATAATTTTACAGGAGCAACAGGAGGAATGGAGGTTGCGGTAAAAAATGTTATAAATATGATGTATAGCAGAGACGCATCAAAAAAGGTACGAAGTGCAAGAACAACATTAGCAAAGGCTGGTAAGTTTATAGGACCGCAGGCTCCATATGGTTATAAGAGGTCTGAAAGTGATAAACAAAAGCTTGTTATTGATGAAGAACCTGCACAGGTGGTTAGACTTATATTTGAGATGGCTATTGAAGGGAAAAAGTATAAGCAAATTGCCAGATATTTGAATGCTAATAACATTGATACCCGTGTACAATATAAAGAAAGGCACGGTAAAAAGTGGAATCACCCAAGAAATTATGAAATAAAACAATGGAGTGCTTCAGCAGTTATGAATATATTGTTTAATGAGATTTATACGGGAACAATTATTTATGGAAAGACAGCGTGTAATGCTCAAACGGGTTATAAGTCAAAGAAAATGAATCCTGATAGTTGGATTATAGTGGAAAATTGTCACGAGCCGATAGTGTCAAAACAAACATTTGAGGAAGCACATAAAGTGATTAATAAGACAACCTGTAATCGAACCAAAAAGCAAGGTTCATATAAAAAAGCTATAATAATATGTGGTTGTTGTGGTAAAGGACTTGCAAATTCTTATGGGTATTATAAGTGTAGCTGCAATTATGATCCTAGTAAATATAACTGTCGCAATGTCAGAATGAAAACGGAAGAATTTGAGGCAGGTGTTATGCAATATATTAAGACAACAGCAGCAGGTATGCTTGAACATTTGCAGGCATATAAAAGACAAAGGAGTAGTTGTGTTGAGTTGCAAAAAGAAATTGATAAGCTGCAACAAATGAAAAGTAAGGCTGAAACTCAAAAGTTCCAGTTGTATGACGATTATACGAAAGGAATTGTCCAAAGAGATATTATGATATCTGAAAGGACGAGGCTTACTGAGCATATTGGTGAAATTGAGATAGAGCTTCACGAACTTGAGTCTAAAATACAGTTGGAACAATGTATTGATAAAGCTGGTGAGGAAGAAACAATAGAGTTGTTATCCAAAATGGAGACATTTGACTTGGATCTTATTCGTCAGGTTGTAAAGCGTATCACAATGTATGATGACGGCAACATTCAATTTGAGTGGAATGTGGATGACTTTATACAGGTTAAATGATATACTTCATATAAGACTATTTTCAAGAACTATCGGTTTTTGATGGTTCTTGAAAATAAATTTTTTTGGTCTTTACTTGACACAAGCAGAGATAGACCATTGTTGTGGGGTGGTAATATAATTAGGAATAAGTTATAAAAGATTGTTTTTCATGCAGTGTTCACCTCCATAAGGAAGTGTAACAATACACCTAAAAATATAAAATAAGAATGTAGGTTTTCTGACATTTTTATATGCCATATTTCCTACATTCTTATATTAGCATTTGCAACTGGGTAGCCAACGCATAAAATCTTGCGGAAATTTCTTATCAGTATATGTCTCGCACAATATAAAAAATCTGCTGAACAGCTATTTGTATCATCTCAGGCATTAAGCAAAGTTATTAAGAAAATTGAAAATGAATTAGATATATTACTTTTTACAAGAACAAGTCAGGGACTTATGCACTAAAGAAGTTTATCTGATATCAAAAAAGGAATAACTAAATCAAAAGAAAGCATATGTTTTTCAAGTTATTTATCAGAATGGTTATTGACGGAGCAACATTTTTCAGAGCATTGTTATATTGAAAATATCCCTCAAATAGAGTATTATAAAATAAAGTTAGATACAACTAACAAATGCAGCTTGAAAAGGAGTGAAGTATATGAACATTACAGTTATAATTACAGAACGCAGGATTAATCAAACATAAATTAATAATGACATTTGTTTAAATGAGGAGGGCTGAATATGACTAACGAAGAATATAAGAAGCTGTCAATTGATGGATTTACAAAAGTGGCAGAAAAATATCCAGACCGCCATTACACAGGACTTGATTTAACACCAGCGATGATAGAACAGGCAAGGAAGAAGAATATTCCTAATGCAGAATTTGTTGTTGGTGATTGTGAGAATTTTCCTTTTGATGAAAATGCTTTTGACGTAATAATATGTTCCAACAGTTTCCACCATTATCCTAATCCACAGGCATTTTTTGACAGCGTGAAAAGATGTCTTCGTCCGGGAGGAAGATTAATACTTAGAGATGTGACAAGTGACAACAGGCTGCTTTTGTGGTTTATGGATAATATAGAGCTTCCTATTGCTAATATGCTGGGACACGGCGATGTAAGGGCTGCCAGAAGAAAAACAGTTATGGAGTGCTGCAAAAAGGCAGGTCTTAAGGTGGAAAAGTTCGAGATACGTAAAGGTATGAGAATGCACTGCGTTATAAGAAAAGCTTAAGGAGTATATGGTATGAAAGAGAAAGTAAAGATAACCGGTGTTCCTGAAACAATGATTCAGACATTATATGCAAGGGCGAAGGAAACCCAAAAGAATAATGCCAAAATCAAAGATGACATAGCTGTAGGGATAGTGGAAAAGCTTGATTACGATTTTTCCAAAGCAGATAATGATAAGACTATGGCTAGTGGTGTGATTGCAAGAACTATTGTACTTGATAAGATGGTAGGGGAATATCTGGATACTCATTCTGATACGGTTGTTGTCAATATTGGCTGTGGAATGGACACAAGATGTTATCGTATGCAGGGAAAATATAAGCACTGGTACAATATTGATTTGCCAGAAACAATTGAGATAAGAAAGCGTTTTCTGACAGAAAATGGTCCTGTATACCAGATTGCCAAGTCTGCAATGGACATTTCATATACAGATGATATTGAATATAATAAAGAAAATGTGCTTGTAATCATAGAAGGTTTGTCAATGTATTTACACGAGAATGACATAAGACAGATATTTTCGATTATAGAAAAAGCCTTTAATAAGTCAACAGTAATGATCGAAACTATGTCACCATTTTTTGTAAAGCATATGAAGGAAAAATCGATAGAAGGAAGTAATGCCAAGTTTAGCTGGGGGGTTAAAAATGGAAAAGATCTACAGCAGATTGTGCCAGCATTTAACTGGAAGCGTGATGTAAGTCTGGTCGAGGGTATGAAAGAGATTATGCCTGTTTATAATGTGCTTGGAATAATTCCCGCAGTGTGCGGTATGTCTAATAAAATAGTGGTTATGGAAAGATAGTTGATTTTTTTGAATAAATCAGACATAATTAATATGACAAATATGTAAATAACAGGTGTAAGATTAATAATGATTGATAACATAGAATATTATATGGAATATCTTGACGGGCTGACTAAGGATATGCCAGAGGAGTTTGTAAAGCTTGCACAGGTATTTGAACTTAGTGTGTTCGAGCCTGTTTATATGGAAGGCGAAGATGATATATACGCAGCTTATCTTATGAATGATTCAGTCGAAAGTTATTTTGTTTTTGAGAACTCTATAATGACAGGAGAATATAAGAATATTGACTGCGAACAGGTAGCTGGAATAGAAACACTTAGCGACGGATATATGCTTATAGTTAATCAGGGCGGCGAGAATATATTTACAATAAGATTTAATAAGCTAGGTATTAAGACTACATATTTTAATTATGGCAGTATGGGACATTTTTGGGTTAAGGGATATGAGTATTTAAGACAACTGGAGTATCAGCTTGCAGATGTCAGGGATAAATACAGATATCTTGGAAGCTCGTCTTGTACCAGTAAGGAGCTTATATTTATGCAGCTTGCAGATTTTCCACCTATTAAGAAGTATAAATCAGTGCCAGAAGCTTATTATGTGCCATATCCCGATGCAGTTTATTCTGAGGCAGTGAATTATCTTATAGATATGGCAGTGAGTGTTGGCGATAAACGTATGGCAGGTATGCTTAAATGCTATTTGAATAAACCGGACATAATTAAGTGTAATATTATTGCGGCTATGTTTCATAGAAAGGCACATAGCAGATTTATAGATAAGCTTATTATGGATGTGCGGAACGAAGCTGACAATTATGTCAAAAGGACGTTTAACAGTGACGAGGAAGCACAGTATAAGATAGTTCATAATAAGGCTCTTAAGGCACTGGATAGATACAAAGAAGCAGGATATGAGTGTCTGTTATACAGGGAAGAACCATTTATGTATTCCAAGGACTCAATTACATATAAAGAACACATATTAGTGTTTAGAAATGGTCGTATTAATAGAAAATGTGATATATATACATATGAAGCATAGTATATAAATATAATATATAAGTGAAATTTATACTGTTCCACAATATATTTTAATAAAATTTACTGCATATATAATGAATATTGAGAAAAAAATGTCATTCGCGCAAGAAAAATGTCATTTCGCGCAGATGGCATTTTTTTTGTGTTTTTTTATTGTATAATAATGCCAACATATAAAGCTTTCGTAATATTTTTAAAGACTGCATACGTTTTTATTGCAGGGAAAGTACGATAAGAGAAAGGAGAGTCTATGAAATATTTGAAAAAAATTATAGCAGTGGCATTAGCTGCAGGTATGATTATCTCCAATGCACCTGTGGCAGGTTCAGCTGCAAACCAGAACAGCAGGGCATCTAAGAGAAATTATAATTGGTATGATAAGTGTGCTGACGATATTGATGAGAATTATACTTATGAAGGTTCAGATCTTGGGATAGAGGCTACTGAAGATTATACAACTTTTAAAATATGGGCACCAAGTGCAACGTATATAAAAGTTAATATTTACAGAAAAGGTGTGAATGATGACGATGAGTCATCTAAAGTTGGATCATTTACATTGGAAAAAATGTTCGCTAATGGAAATAGAGATGTGTGGACAGGTGTATGGACATTAACACTTATAGGAGACTGGAGAGGATTCTATTACAATTATACAATTTCTACGACAGACATAACGGGTGCGCACGATACAACATATCAGGTTGCAGACCCATACTCAATAGCTGTAAGTGCAGATGGCAAGCGCTCTTATATTACAGATCCGGATATGGTATCTCCAGATGGATGGGAGAATGATAAGCATATATATGTAGATACAGCCAAAGCTAATAATGTATACAAAGTAAGTATTAAAGATTTTTCAACAGATACATCATCAGGTACGACATCAAATGGCAAATACAGTGCATTTACAGAAAAAGGTGCAACTGTAAATAATGCAGGTGAATTGTCATCAGGTATTGATTATCTTAAAGAATTAGGTGTTACAACCGTACAACTTGCACCATTTTCAGATTATGCTTCTGACGATGAATATGTAGTTGCGAATTTTAATGCACCGGAGCCGGATTATGCTTCTGATGCATCAAATAGTGAAGCAATAATAAAAGAATGTAAAGCAATGATTCAGGCACTTCATAACGCGGGAATTTCAGTTGTAATGGAAATGCCATATACGCATACGGTTACACCAACAGAGTCTGTATTTGAAAAAGTAGTTCCTGGTTATTATTACAGACATAATACGAATGGAACTTATTACACTACAACTGATTATGACAATGAGTGTGCCACGGAGCGTGCAATGTATCGTAAATATGTTGAAAATTCCATGAAATACTGGGCAGAGGTATATCATATAGATGGATTTTCAATAGATTTAGTTGACTGCTTTGACACAAAAGCATATCATTCAAGACTGGATAAATGGTTAGATGAAGTAAAAGAAAATGTTGCAAAGACAGATACCAGACTTGTTATATGGGGCGATAATTATACCAAGACAGATAGACAGAATAAGACATCTATATATGATAATATAATTAGTTCTATTAATGGAAGCACATATGGAGCAAGAAATGAAAAAGCAATAAAAATGTATAAACAGCAGGCTGCAATGAAATATGCAACACCAGGAATATTATATATGGATGCAGGAGAAGAAATGTGCAGTAGTGTTGAAGGAACAACACAGCAGGACAAGTCAGTGCTTGAATGGCAGAAATGTATAGATTATACAGATGTAGTATCTTATTATAGAGGTCTTATGGATATTAGAAAAGCCTTTTCACCACTTGCCGATAGTCAGAATATTAGTAATAATAAAGAAGCTTATGTACTGACTAATACAACAGAAGGTGAATGGAGCACTATGGCAGTATTGAATAATGATACAGCTGATGATAAAGAGATTGCAATTCCAGCTTCAAGAGAGGCCGCAGACTGGGTGATTATTGCTAATGGGGAAAGTGCCGGTTTAGTATCACTTGGTGAAGTCAGTGGTTCGACTGTAAAAGTGCCGGCGTATACGACAATGATTCTTGTAGACAAGGAGAGTTCATTGCAGGTATCAGTGCCAGAAGAAAAAGGAAGAGTAATTATTGATTATCTGAGGACAGATGGTTATGGTAATAGCAGTTTTGAGACACCATTAAGAGAGTCGATTACGCTATATGGTACAGTAGGAACAGGGTTTGTTGTGCCACAGAATCTTAATATTTCATCTTATTATGATCTTATTAATGCGGAATATGGCAAAAAGGGTATATTTGAATCAGGTACAATCAGGCTGCGATATTATTATAGTGCTAAATATAAGCCAGATCGTTTGGTAGATGGAATTATTAATGATGGTCATTATTGTGAAGAAGTACGATTCAAAGTAACTGATCCGGCTTATACAGAGGTAAGAGTTGATGATAAGAAGCTGACACCAGATAGTAATGGTTATTATACTGTCTCATATGCTGATAAAGAACAGACTATTAAATTAATAGATAATAATGGCTGTAATGTGCAGCTTTATATAAAGGTACTGGAAAATCATATACCTAACAATAACGATTGTACTAAAGATTCTGTTTGTACTATCTGTGGCAAGGTATTTCCTGCACAGACAAGTCATAAGTACAGTGATAGCTGGTCAAAAGATGATACTTACCATTGGAAAGTATGTGAGAATGATGGCTGTGAAGTAACAAGTACTAAGACAGAGCATAGTGGTACAGACGATGGAGATTGTACAACACCTGTAATATGTGAATGTGGACAGATTGTTACAGCGGCTAAAGCAGAACATACTTATGGTGAGTGGAAGTCTAATGGTGATGGCACACATACAAGAAAGTGTACAATACAGGGCTGTACAGCAGAAGAAACTAAGGATTGTGAAGGCGGAGAAGCAACATGTACTAAAAAAGCTGTATGTACATATTGTAATTCAGAATATGGTGCGTTAAATCCATCTAACCACAGTGGAAGTGTTGAATGGGTGCAGACGGAGGGTACACACCAGAAGAAATACGAATGTTGTGGTGCTGAATATGAAGCTGTTGAAAGTCATAAGTGGGAAAATGGACATTGCAGTGTATGTGGATATGGCTGTGAACATACAGGTGGAGAGGCAACCTGTACAGAAAAAGCAGTCTGTGCTATTTGTAAGCTTCCTTATGGAAAAGTAGATGCCAATAATCATACTGGAACGGAGGAATATATTAAGACATCAACAACACACGAGAAGAAATATACCTGCTGTGGTAAAGTAACATTAGTTAAAGAAAATCATAAGTGGAAAGACGGTGTGTGCGAAATCTGTGATTATAAATGTGTACATACAGGAGGGGAAGCTAATTGTACAAGTGGTGCAATATGTGAAAACTGTGGTATGGAATACACAGATAAAGAGCCTTCAAAGCATACAGGAAATCCAGAGTGGGTGCAGACCAAAGATACACACAAGAAAGCTTATGATTGCTGTGGCTTAGAGGTATCAGCAAGAGAGGAACATATCTGGGAGGCAGGAGTATGCAAGATATGTGCTTATCACTGTCAGCATACAGGTGGAGAGGCAACCTGTATACAGAAAGCACAGTGTGCAATCTGTAATGAGGAATATGGAACATATAATCTTGGTGTGCATAAAGGTTTAAAGTTAGTAGAAGGAAAGGCGGCAACTAAGACAGAAGAAGGTAATATTGAATACTGGCATTGTGAAGATTGTGACAGATATTATGTAGAAGACAATGGCTATGTCGAGATACAGAAAGCAGATACAGTAATTGCCAAGATAGCTGATAATAATAATTCAAATGGAGCAGGCTCAGGTGATGCAGGTTCGAATGGTACCGGAGCAGGTTCAGGTGATGTGGGTTCGAATGATACCGGAGCAGGTTCAGGTGATGTGGGTTCGAATGATACCGGAGCAGGTTCAGATGATGCAGGTTCGAATGATACCGGAGCAGGTTCAGGTGATGCAGGTTCGAATGATACCGGAGCAGGTTCAGGCAGTGCTGGTGCTAACGACACCGCTACAGAAGTGAAAGAGACTCCGGATACAGCTGACAATAACAGTATATTTGTATGGCTTCTTATGTTATCTGTTGGAGGAATGACAGTATGTATGGCTATTAGCAGTAAGAAAAGGAGAACTAACAGATAATAATAAAAAATAACAGAAAGAAAAGCTGACAAATAATATCAAACAGAATATTATGATTGGCAGAATATATTCAGAGGCAGTATATTCAGGTATTTATAATAATATAGTTTTAATGGCGTGTGAAAAATAGAAATTTTTCACACGTCTTTTTTATGTTATAAGATATAGTATATGAGTGAAAACATAAGAATATAAAATAAATTAAAAAAATTGATTGACATGTCAGCACTAACATGTTAGTATGATGACATCAAAGTAATTATGCAGCATAATATTTATGGATAATTGGTGCACGTATTAATTAATAATATGAAGTGCATTATAATAAAGTGTTTTTTTGATTTTATTTATTATATTTTAATTTAAGGAGGATTTAGCATTATGGATATGACATTAAGATGGTATGGACCAGGTTATGACAGTGTAACACTTAAACAGATAAGACAGATACCAGGAGTTAAGAATGTTATTACAACATTATTTGGAAAGCAGGCGGGAGAGTTATGGCTGCCTGAGGAGATAGCTGAACTTAAGAAGGTAGTATGTGATGCTGGTCTTGGAATAGCCGGTATTGAGTCTGTTAATGTATCAGATGATATTAAGATAGGTACAGCTAAGAGAGATGAACATATTGATAATTATATTAAGACATTACAGGCTCTTGGCGAAGCTGACATCCATATGGTATGTTACAATTTTATGCCAGTGTTTGACTGGACACGTTCTGAGCTTGCAAGAGTAAGGGAAGATGGTTCAACAGTTCTTGCTTATAATCAGGATACTGTAGATATGATTGATCCTGAACATATGAAAGAGTCAGTTGAGAAGATGTCTAATGGTTTTGTTATGCCGGGATGGGAGCCGGAAAGACTTGACAGATTAAAAGAACTTTTTGAAATGTATAGTGATGTGGATGCAGAAAAGCTGTTTAATAATCTTGTATATTTCCTTGAAGCAATCGGACCTGTATGTGAAAAATATGATATAAAGATGGGTATTCATCCAGATGACCCAGCATGGCCAATATTTGGATTGCCAAGAATTATGACAGGTAAGGACTCAGTTACAAGACTTCTTGATGCTGTTGATAAGCCTTATAATGGAATTACGTTGTGTACAGGTTCATTTGGTTCTAACCAGAACAATGATTTGTGTGAGATTATTAAGGCCTGCAGGGGCAGAATTCCATTTGCACATGTAAGAAATCTTAAGTACAACTCTCCAAGAGATTTTGAAGAGGCAGCACATTTATCATCTGATGGATCTATGGATATGTATAAGATTATGAAGACTTTATATGATACAGGCTTTGACGGAGTCATAAGACCAGACCATGGAAGAATGATATGGGATGAGGTTGCTATGCCAGGATATGGTCTTTATGACAGAGCATTAGGTGCCACATATCTTAATGGTCTGTGGGAGGCTATTGATAAGTCAGCCAAATAAATTTTGTATTAAAATATGATTTTATATATGGATATGTATATAGGAATGGAGGATTATCATGAAACTTTCAATACAAGGTATTAAAGATAAAGAAGCATGGGAGAAGGCTGGAATAAAGCTTCCATCATATGATGTTGAAAAAGTTGCAACAGCTACAAAGGAAGCACCTGTATGGGTTCATTTCGGAATAGGCAACATTTTCAGAATATTTATAGGTGGAATAGCAGACTCATTATTAGAGCAGGGATTGTCAGATAAAGGAATTACATGTGTTGAAACATTTGATTATGATGTAGTTGATAAGATATACAAGCCATTTGATAATCTTGTTATGGCTGTTACATTAAAGGAAGATGGAAGCACTGATAAGAAAGTATTAGGTTCACTTACAGAGGCTGTTAAGGCACAGTCATCAGTAGAGGCAGAGTGGTCAAGATTGAAGAAAATATTTGCAAGTCCACAGCTTCAGATGGTTTCATTTACAATAACAGAAAAAGGATATGCACTTCGCGATGCAAAAGGAGAGTATTTTCCATTTATCAGAAGTGATATAGATAATGGTCCTGATAAGGCATCATCAGCTATGGCAGTTGTGTCAGCACTTTTATATGAAAGATTTAATACATGTAAGGCACCTTTAGCCGTTGTGTCTATGGATAACTGCTCACATAATGGTGAAAAGTTAAGAAATTCAATAACAGATATGGTAGGCGAATGGCAGAAAAAAGGTTTTGTTAGCGAAGATTTTGTACAATATGTCAATGATGAAAATACAATATCTTTCCCATGGTCTATGATAGATAAGATTACTCCAAGACCAGCAGATACTGTGGCTGAGTCGTTAAAAGAAGCCGGGGTTGAAGATATGGACCCTGTTATTACATCAAAGAGAACTTATATAGCTCCATTTGTTAATGCAGAAGGACCACAGTATCTTGTTATAGAGGATAGATTTCCGAATGGAAGACCACAGCTTGAAAAGGCAGGAGTATATATGACGGACAGGGATACAGTTAACAAGGTGGAGAGAATGAAGGTTACTACATGTCTTAATCCATTACACACAGCACTTGCGGTATATGGCTGTGTATTAGGCTATGACCTTATAGCTGATGAGATGAAAGATAAAGAGCTTTCAGAACTTGTAAGAAGGATAGGTCTGGTTGAGGGAATGCCCGTTGTTACTAATCCAGGTATTATAGACCCAGAGAAGTTTGCAGATGAAGTTATAAATGTGCGTATACCTAATCCATTTATGCCTGATACACCACAAAGAATTGCAACAGATACATCTCAGAAGGTTGGCATAAGATATGGTGAAACTATAAAGTCATATGTTGCAAAGGATGGAAGTGCCAGTGCACTAACTGCCATTCCGCTTGCGATTGCAGGCTGGTGCAGGTATCTTCTTGGCATTGATGATAATGGTGAAGCTTTTGAATTATCCCCAGACCCTATGGCTGATGAATTGAAATGTCAGCTGGATGGTATCGTATGGGGTGAGTCATCATCTTACACGGGTCAGCTTAAGAACTTATTGTCAAATGCTAATATATTTGGTATAAATTTATATGAAGCAGGAATTGGTGATAAGATTGAAGAAATGTTTGTCGAAGAAATATCAGGAAAAGGTGCTGTAAGAGAAACGCTTAAGAAATACTTTTAATGTGATGCAGATGTTATAATATACGTTTGACATGCTTATCTTATATTATATATAATATAAACATATTGTGCCGTTCAGAGCTGTAGAGATTATGCAGGATATTGGTTCTGGACGGCTTTTGCTTTTTGTTTTATTAATTGTTTTATATTTTTATATTAATGGCAGATTGCTGTTATATATAGAAAGGCTGTAATTTTATGGAAAAATCATTAAATGAAGAAACATATGAAAAATTAAAATACGATATAATGAATTTTGAAGTTTTGCCAGGAGATTCTATTAGTGCCCAGAAGATTGCATTAAGATATAATGTATCAAGGACACCTGCAAGAGAGGCAATAGTTAATCTTGAGAAAGAAGGACTTTTAAAGGTTATACCTCAGTCTGGAACGTATGTAGCCTGTATTAATTGTAAGCGTTCAGAGCAGGAATGGTTTGTCAGAAAGAGTCTTGAGATTGGGATGGTTGATGCAATTTTTGAAAATGCAAGTGCTGATATGCTTGATAAGATGGCAGAGCTTAATAATCGACTTATTTATTATGACGAAGAAACAGAAAGTATTCCAAGAATAGAGATAGATAATGAATTTCATCAATTAATATATGAATGTTCCGGCGAACAGCTTGCGAAGAATATAATAAAGACACAGATGAGCCATTACAACAGAATTAGATATCTTGCAGAGTTAAATAAAAACATAAGCGTAAAGACTAATGATGAGCATAATATGCTTATTGATGCGATAAGGAATAAAGATAAGAGAATGTATCTTCGCGTTATAAAAGCACATATAAGCAGAATATTTAATGAACTTGATAAGCTTAAGGGAATATATCCGGAGTATTTTGAAAAAAATTGAAGTGGATGAAAGAAATTCCCCTTATATCCACATATTTTTGTATCATTATGTTAAAAAAGATAAAAAAGACTGACGTAGTATATTATTATTACGTCAGCCTTTTTTGATTTATAGCTTATTTGTGCTGTATCATTTCGCGGTATTGCGTAGGAGTCATGTTTTTAAGCTTTTTAAAAAGCTTGGTAAAGTAGTTCACATCGTTGATGCCACATTGTGCAGCAATATCCTGAATAGCTGACTGTGTTGTGTTGAGCAGATATATTGCATGCTCGATTCTTTTATTGTTGACGAAGTTCGTCAGAGTTACTCCGGTTTCTTTTTTAAAGAGCGTTGATAAATAACTACTGTTTAACATAAACTCTTCTGATAAAGCGTTAAGGCTTAAATCAGCTGTGAGATTGAAGGATATATAGTTGATTATATTCTGTATAGGCTTGCTATATGTCCGTAATGAGTGTGACTGGACAAGAAGACAGTATTTTCTTGTTATTTCATTTTCTAATACTTCAAGCTGTGCGATTGATGTGCAGTCTTCAATTTTAATTGCAAATTTGCGCGATATTTCATCAAGATGTACCGGATGTATATATGCAGTCTGTGCAGCTTTACGGCAGATTGTATTTAATATAATCATAAAGTTCTTTCTGTCACGTATAGAGTCAGATAAGCGTGGCTTTATATCAGAAGAGTTAAGACGCTCCATATTTTCAATAGACTTATAATCTCCATGTGCTATACATTCCATAAGAAATGCTTCATTTTTATAGCGGATTTCCAGAGCTTCGACAGATTTTTTTGTAGGCTCAGGTGCTTCTTCTTTATACATATACTGGGTTAAATTCTTATTAAGTATATGTTTTTTTTCAATAGTATAATTATTACCCCAAAGCTTGCTGCAAAGACAGCTTATAATAGCTGTAATACATCGTTCATCAGCAAATACTGGAAGAGCAGAGTAGTACAGCTGCATAAACTCATTATACTGCACAGGAACTGAATTGTAAGAACATAAGTCAAGTATTCTCTGGTTAGTGAATCGTTCATATGAGAATGGACCTGCTATGAATATTCTTGTGCTGTCCGGAAGCTTAATATGTATATATTCACATGAAAAGCTGTCATGTATAAATAATGCAGTATTATCCCTGTTATAGGAGCTGATGAACTGGCTGAAGTTTTCTTGATTATTCATATAAGTATTCTGGGTGAAAATGTTATTTCTAAGTCCACCATCAATTTGATTATCCCATGTGTAAGGAGCGTCAATAATATAGGATGGAATTTTTATTTGCGATAAAAGTTCGATTGTATAATCTAAATATATTTTGTATTCCATATATATTCCCCCCAAAGCTATATTTTTACATTATATTTACATATTATAGCATAAGTTGTATAAAATATTATCTATTAATTATTATTTTTAAAATAATTTTTAAAATTATGATATGTGCATAAAACAAAAATTTATATCTGTAACAATTATAAACTTTAAAACTAGCATGTCTCAAATGTAATCACTAACATGTTAATATGAGCACAACTGACATGTTAGTACAATTTAATTATACAATAGTATAATTTTTAGTGTGAAAATTGTACAGGTAAAAATTATACTATAAAGACTAAATTTAGTAATAACTGTTAATAATTAAAAAGGGTATTATAAAACCATAGAAAACAACAGCACAACGAAATGCAGAACAATATTTAAGGACGTCTTTAAAGAAACTATTTAACAATTAATGATGAATACAAAATATATTTCGCATAAGAATGGAGGATATACAATGAAAGAAACTAATGGAAAGGTAAAGCCTTTCGGTATAAAAGATAAGCTGGGCTATATGTTTGGCGATTTTGGTAATGATTTTACATTTTTGTTATCAGCAATGTTTTTACTTAAGTTCTATACAGATGTTATGGGAGTTTCAGCAGCACTTGTAGGACTTATGATGATGGCAGCAAGATTCGTCGATGCCATAACAGATGTAACAATGGGACAGATAGTAGACAGAAGCAGACCTGGTAAGAAAGGTAAGTTCGCTCCTTGGATAAGACGTATGTGTGGTCCGGTTGCTGTAGCTTCATTTCTGATGTATGCAACATATTTTAAGGGAATGCCAATGGGATTTAAGATATTCTGGATGTTCTTCACATATCTCCTCTGGGGAAGCGTATGTTACACAGGAGTTAATATTCCTTATGGTTCAATGGCATCTGCAATTTCAGATAACCCAACAGACAGAACATCACTTTCTAACTGGAGAACAATTGGTGCAACACTTGCACAGACAGCTATAGGTGTTATATTACCACTTGTAGTATATTATACAGATGCAGCCGGTAATTCAGTATTATCTGGTGAAAAGATGATGATTGGAGCATTAATCTGTTCAATAGGCGCAGTTATATGTTATATGCTCTGCTATCATATGACAACAGAAAGAGTTAAGGTAGAACAGAATACACAGAAGTTCTCATTTAAGGAACTTATTAAGCAGCTTGTTCATAATAAGTCATTAATAGGAATTATAGTATGTGCATTAGTATTCTTACTTGCACAGTTATCATTAAGTAACATGAATGCTTATGTATATCCTAATTACTTTGGTAATATAAAGGCTATGTCTATAGCAAGTCTTGCAGGAACAGTTGTTATACTTGCACTTTCAACATTTATAGTAAAGCTTGCTTCAAAGATAGGTAAAAAAGAATTATCAATGATAGGATGCTTTATAAGTGCAGCTTCCTTCATACTATTATTCATAATTCATACACACAATGTATTGGTATGGGTAGGATTAATAATCGTAGCTACAATAGGAACTTCAATGTTCAATATGGTTATATGGGCTATGATTACAGATGTAATTGATGAGTCAGAGGTTCAGACTGGAGTCCGTCAGGATGGAACAATTTATTCAGTATATTCATTTGCAAGAAAGCTTGGACAGGCTTGTTCATCAGGTTTATCAGGAGTGCTTCTTTCAATAATAGGATATACTTCAGTAACAGCCTTTGATCCAAAGGTAGTAGATGGAATATATAATATTACCTGCCTTGTACCAGCGGGAGGAATGATATTACTTTTACTTGCTTTATGGTTCTTATATCCTCTTAATAAGAAGAGAGTTGAAGAGAATGCAGAAAAGCTTAGAATTAAGAGAAATGAAAATGCGTAGTGCAAAACAATATGTAGGTATAAAGTCGGGGCATCTGACCCCGGCATCATCTGAAAAATAAAATTATTATACAAATTATTATACAAAATTTTAAAATTACAGGAGGAATCAATTATGTTATATCCAATTTTAACAGAATCAAGATTATTAAGTGACTTAAGTGGAGTATGGGATTTTAAGTTAGACAATGGCAATGGCTTTGATGAGAAATGGTATGAAGCACCATTAAAGGATGCAGATACTATGCCAGTTCCAGCTTCATACAACGATTTAAAGGAAGGAGCTGATTTCAGGGATCATTACGGATGGGTATTCTATCAGAGAAACATTTCAGTTCCATCATATGTAAAGAGCCAGAGAATTGTATTAAGATGTGCAGCAGTAACACATTATGCAAAGATTTATCTTAATGGTAATTTAATATGTGAGCATAAGGGTGGCTTCCTTCCATTTGAAGTTGAGTTAAATGATGTATTAGAGGATGGTGATAATCTTCTTACAATCGCAGTCAATAATGTTATAGATTACACAACTCTTCCAGTTGGTGGAAAGGCTAACATGATGAGCGGTCTGATGGGCGGAATGGGTGCAGGAGCATCTGAAAAGCCTCAGAATAATCCTAACTTTGACTTCTTTAACTACTGCGGTATCACAAGACCAGTTAAGATATACACAACACCTAAAACTTATATCAATGATATTACAGTAACATCAGATATTGACTTTGGAAAGGAAACACCATCAGCAGTACTTAACTATGCTGTTGATATTGAGGGTGTGGATAAGGATAGCACGGCTTGTAAGGTTGAGGTGTTTGATGCTGAGGGTAACAAGGTTGCAGAGGCAGCAGGAACACAGGGAAAGCTTGAGCTTGAGAATGTAAAGCTATGGCAGCCATTAAATTCTTATCTTTACCAGATAAAGGTTACAGCAGGAGAAGATGTATATACTCTTCCATATGGTGTAAGAAGCGTAAGAGTAGATGGAGTTAAGTTCCTTATTAATGAAAAACCATTTTACTTTAAGGGCTATGGAAAGCATGAGGATACATTCCCTAATGGACGAGGAATTAATCTTCCTATGAACACAAAGGATATATCTATTATGAAGTGGCAGCATGCTAACAGCTTCAGAACAAGCCATTATCCATACAGTGAAGAGATGATGAGATTATGTGACGAGGAAGGTATCGTTGTTATTGATGAAACAACAGCAGTAGGTGTTAACCTTCAGTTTGGTGGCGGTGCTAACTTTGGCGGAGAAAGAATCGGTACATTTGATAAAGAACACGGAGTTCAGACACAGGAGCATCATAAGGATGTTGTAAGAGACCTTATTTCAAGAGATAAGAACCATGCCTGTGTTGTTATGTGGAGTATTGCCAATGAGCCTGACTCAGCAGCAGAGGGAGCATATGATTACTTTAAACCATTGTTTGACCTTGCAAAGGAAATCGATCCACAGAAACGTCCTTGCACATTAGTAAGTGTTCAGGGAACAACTGCTGATACTGATTGTTCTTCTAAATTAAGCGATGTTATATGCCTTAACCGTTATTATGGCTGGTATTTTGGTGGACCAGACCTTGAAATCTCTGAAAAAGGACTTCGCAAGGAACTTTCAGACTGGGGCAAGCTTGGAAAGCCAGTAATGTTTACAGAATATGGTGCAGATACTGTCAGCGGACTTCACGATACAACATCTGTTATGTATACAGAGGAATATCAGGTTGAGTATTATGAGATGAACAATAAGGTATTTGATGAATTCGAATTCGTAGTTGGTGAGCAGGCATGGAACTTTGCAGATTTTGCTACAAGCCAGAGCTTACTCAGAGTACAGGGTAACAAGAAAGGCTTATTCACAAGGGATAGAAAGCCTAAGATGGTAGCTCATTACTTCCGTAACAGATGGAGCAATATTCCAGAATTTGGATATAAGAAGTAATATACAAATAAACAATCAGGTAAATATAATAAGTGATTCACATTAAAACTTTCTCAATTTTATAGTAACAATAAAAAGGGGTGTCGCATTAAGAAATTAGTGCGGCACCTCTTTCTATACATCAAAAACAATTATATGAAATGTAGTTAATGAAAGAGACTGATATTGACAAAGATAGTGAAAAACTATTAGACTATAACTATATTAAATAGTAGTTTGGAAATGGAGATTAAGATGGCAGAAGTCAGAGTTATTAAATTAAATGAAAGTGTGTATTCTAAGAATGATAATCAGGCGGATATGACACGCCGTATGTTAAATGATAAGAAGGTGTTTTTCGTTAATATTATGTCATCACCGGGAAGTGGTAAGACTACTATGCTGTCAAGACTTATCAATATGCTTAAAGATGATTACCGCATAGGTGAGATGGACGTTGATATTGAGTCTGATATAGATGCAAGAAGAGTAGCAGAGTCAACTGGTGTAAAGACAATGCAGATACATAACGGAGGTTTGTGTCATATAGATGCCAAGATGACGGCAGATGCAATAAGCGAGTATGGTGTAGATGACCTTGATATACTATTTCTTGAAAATATAGGTAATCTTGTGTGCCCTGCTGAGTTCGATACAGGGGCACACCGTAATGTTATGATACTGTCAGTTCCTGAGGGTGATGATAAGCCGCTTAAGTATCCGCTTATGTTCTCAGTATGTAATGTTGTACTTGTTAATAAGATAGATACTCTGAAAGCATTTGATTTTGATATGCAGAAGTTTACTAATCATGTTAAAGAACTTAATCCAAATGCTATAATTATGCCAATAAGTGCAAAGACAGGTGAAGGTATGGAACAGTTTGTAACATGGCTTGCAGATGAACGTAAAAAGTTAACTGAGAAATATTCATAAGTTCTGGCATAGTTAGCTTTATCCGGATTTTGGAACAGGTCGATAAACATACCAGCAACGGCTTCAGCATAGAAATTACACAGGAATATCCTGAAGTTTTAGGATATAATAACGTTGAGTTTTTCGGCATATAATTGCAAATGTGGTTAATTGTAATTAATAGGAGATATTTATATGAAAAAGACAAATAAAAAATATATTGTTATATGCGTAGCTGTTATTTTGATTATAGCAATAATGGTTATATATGAAATAACAGGCAACAAAAATAATAGTTCGCAGACTGATAAATCAGAATATTCAGTGTCAACAACAGATAATGAAAAGAATAATGCAGATAATTTTATATCAGATAATAAAGAAACACAGATAAGGGATGATTATGCAGAGATTTATGATTATGAATATCAGGGTAATTATGCTAGAGTAAAGTTTAAAGATGGTTATTGGGGAATTGTTAATAAAAATGGAAAAGTCATATTTGATGGGGCTGATTATATCGAAAAACTGCCAACAGTTACAGCATTATGCAGCGCTGTAAAAAATGGACACGCAATTATTCAAAGAAATAAATTTTTGAATAAATCAGACATAACAAATGCTTGACCAGAAGGAACACCCTGTTATGATACTTATTCCGGGTAATGAGGTTACAGATCGTGAGGGTGATAAGGATTATAGCGAGATTGGAAAGTATAAGGTGGAACAGCAGGGAGAAAATGTTGCGATACTTGCACTTGGTGATTTTTATCAGATGGGTGAAAGTCTGGCAGCAGCTATAAAACTTGAAAAAAATTCTATGACCGTTATAATCCAGCAGAGCTTCTTAAAGAGCTTGGTATGACCAATGAGACTATGGTTGAAGAGATAAGAAATAAGATGGTTTGAGGAAGAATAATATGATTAATAATTTAGGTGAGGGCAGTATACCTAAGCTTATGGCAAAGCTTGCAATTCCAGCGGTTGTAGCTCAGGTAGTGAATTTGCTCTATAATATAGTTGACAGGATATATATAGGACATATACCACAGATAGGTGCAGATGCACTTACAGGTGTTGGTTTATTTACGCCGGTTCTTATGCTTCTTAATGCATTTGCAATGCTTGCCGGTTCGGGTGGAGCACCAAGGGCTGCTATTTATATGGGTAAGAAAGATAATGCTACGGCAGAGAAAATTGTCGGGAACTGTTTTACATTTTTAGTGATATGTGCAGTCGTGCTTACAGCAGGATTTTATGGGACATTGCCAGTGCTTCTTAAATGGTTCGGTGCAAGCAGTGTTACAATGCCATATGCTCTTTCATATGCAAGGATATATGTGCTTGGAAGCATATTTGTGCTTATTGTGTTAGGAATGAATTTGTTTATTACAACGCAGGGTTTTGCCAAGATTAGTATGCTGACAACAGTTATCGGGGCAGTTATTAATATTATATTAGACCCGGTATTTATATTTGTATTCAATATGGGCGTTCAGGGAGCAGCACTTGCAACAGTGCTTAGTCAGGCAGTTGGTGCAGTATGGATACTGCATTTTCTTACAGGAGATAAGACCATTTTAAGACTTAGAAAATGTAATCTGAAGCTTAAAAGCACTATAATAATGCCCTGCCTTGCACTTGGAATATCAAGCTTTGTAATGCTTTCAACAGAGAGCATATTATCTGTAAGCTTTACATCAAGTCTGTCACGTTATGGCGGTGATCTGGCGGTTGGTGCTATGACAATTATAACAAGCACTAACCAGCTTGTTCTTATGCCATTGCAGGGAATATGTCAGGGTGGACAGCCTATTATGAGTTATAATTACGGTGCCAAGAACTATGACAGGGTTAAGAGGGCATTTTTTACACAGTTTAAGGTATGTGTTATATTTACAATTGCAAGCTGGGCAGTTATGATGCTTGTGCCTCAGGTATTTGCCGGAATGTTTACAAACAATGCAGAACTTAAGCAGTATACAGTGTGGACGTTAAGGGTATATATGGCAGGAATGTTTTCACTGGGCTTTCAGATATGCTGTCAGCAGAGTTTTATGGCACTGGGACAGGCAAAGGTCAGCCTTATTATGGCCTGCCTTAGAAAGCTTATATTGCTTATACCGCTTATATTCATACTTCCAGTATTTATGAGCAATAAAGTGTTAGCGGTATTTCTTGCTGAACCTGTAAGTGACATTATAGCAGCAGTGGTTACCACAAGTGTATTTATGGTTAAATTTAAGAAACTGCTGGTAGAGGATAATAGCTGACAGTATAAATAGAAAATATTATAAATATATCAGGAGATAACAACTAATGAAGTCACAGTATGAGCATATTATTCATCCATTTCCTCCGCTTTATGACAATAACTCTAAGATACTTATTCTTGGAAGTCTGCCATCAGTTAAATCGAGAGAGCAGATGTTTTTCTATGGACATCCGCAGAACAGGTTCTGGAAGGTTATAACGGCAGTCATTAATAACAGTGGAATGAATGATAAGAATATTGAAGTCCCAGTTACAATAGAGGAGAAGAAGATGATGCTTCATAATAATCATATAGCTTTATGGGATACTATATATAGCTGCGATATAATTGGTTCAAGTGACAGCAGTATTAAAAATGTTGTGCCAACGGATTTAGGACAGATTATAAGCAATTCCCGGATTGAACGTGTATACTGTAATGGTGCAGCTTCAGGTAATTATTACAAAAAGTACCAGCAGAAGGTGTTGGGTATTGAAGCTGTTGTTCTTCCGTCCACAAGCCCTGCTAATGCGGCATATTCACTGGACAGGCTCATTGGAATATGGAGTGGAACAATAAATATATAAGTAATATGGAAAGTAAGGACAGATATTTGGATAATAATAATCATAAATATAAAAAAGATATAATATTAATTGCAGCATTTGTAATCATAGCAGTTATTGCATTTGTTGTGATTAATCATTTTGTTAAGAAAGATGGTGCATTTGTGCAGATAAAGGTTGACGGACAGGTGGTAAATACAATACCTGTCAATCAGAATGAAACACTGACTATAGAAGGATATCAGGGTGGAAGCAATATTGTTACAATAGAAAATGGTGGTGTGACAATGACAGATGCTGATTGTCCTGACAAGTTATGTGTTAAGACAGGAAGGATAAGCAAGACAGGTGAAACAATAGTCTGTCTTCCACACCGTGTGGTTGTAGAGATTATAGGAGCGGCGGCTGATGATAGCGGGGTCGATTCAATAGTAAGATAGTAATATAAGTAAGGCAGTTGGAAAAAAGTGCAATAGAGTGTTTGTAAATGCAGAATAGGATGAAAAGAAAATTATTACATAATAGTTGAAGGAGTAAATACATTAAAGAATATGACAAAAGAACATAAAAAGAACAACAGCACATATAACATTGCTATGTGCGGGGTGCTTACGGCACTGGCTATGATATTCAGCTATATTGAGAGTATTATACCAGTTCCAATACCAGTTCCTGGAATTAAGCTTGGAGTTGCCAATATAGCAGTTATCACAATTCTTTATACATTGGGAATTAAGGAAGCGGTTATAATTAATATTTTAAGAATATCACTGACTGCAATGCTTTTTGGTAATCTTAACAGCTTTTTGTTTAGTATTGCGGGAGCAGTGCTTAGTATGGTAACAATGATTGTTCTAAAAAAAATAGACAGTTTTTCGTATATCGGTGTGAGTGTAAGTGGAGCAATTATGCATAATGTCGGACAGATAATCGCGGCAATATTTATAATGGGAAGCAGTGCTATAATATATTATCTGCCAGTGCTTATAATAGCTGGTGTAATAACAGGTATTATTATAGGAATTGTGTCAGGAATAGTAGTTAAATATGTAAAAAAAGGGGCTGTCGCTTTAACGATTGAAAATCGTTAAGGTACCAGCCTCTTTTTCCTATAAAAATACGATTTTTAAGTTACTATTTTATTTATGTTTCTTGCAATTGCTAAAAGAGTACTTTCAGCGAGTACATTCGCAGTCCATTACCTTTTATGCAGTCACTCTTGCAAGGGCAGTCGCTGCAATTCTCACATGTATAGATAGTTTTTTCACTCACATATCCTGTTTTAGTTTTATTGTGTCTTATATGTGATACTGTAAGTTTCCTGTTATTCTTACATGTATAAAAATCGGATATTTTATCGTATTCCATGTTTTCTATCTTTCCAATATCATTCTTGTATTTCCTTGTTTTTGATATCTCATAATTAGCCGGCTTTATGAATGCTATCTGATTATTAGCTTCAAGAAACAGATAGTTTTCCTCGCTCTCATAACCAGCATCCGCAGTTATGTTCTTATATTTGAATTTTAAGTTATGTTCAGCATTTTTGAGAGCATACAGCTTTTTGCGTAGTCTCTTTAAATGTTTGATTTTTACTACATTTCCATAAACTATTTTTATGTCATAGAGTTGTTCGCATTCAGCTACAAAATCAGCTAACTTAATTAACAGTTTTGCCTGATTTTTTGTAACGGCTTTTTTCCACACGAAAGTATATTTATTGGCATTTGCCTCGATTTTTGTACCATCAATAAAGATAGTTTCACCGGATATTTCACCTAAATCAAAAAGGATATTTGAAACTTCTGCGAGAATACGCTTAGAACAAGGGGCAAAATGAATGCTCCTGAATCGTGCAAGTATTGCATGGTCAGGTGCAGAATGTCCTTCTAAAAGAAACATGAAATTGATATCTCTTATATAGATCAGTCAAATCCATCTCCTCTACAAACTGACTGAGTAACCGCACAGAATCATTCTTAGGAATAATTGTTTCTAATTCGAGTGGAAGTTTTAGTTGATATCCACTCTGATTTAAAGTATAATCTTTTTGTAATTTATTATGTAGTAGCATGCTAATATTTTACCATAAATCCCAGGGTTTTCGAAGCCTGGGATTTATTTTTTTTAGATTATATACCACATTAACATAAAAAAAGGGGCATCGCACTAATTTCTTAGTGCGACAGCCCCTTTGTGGTAATAGGGTAATTAATAATTTATATTTCACATGCTACATCATATGCTGATTTAATAGCATGCTCAATATTACTTGGACGTTCTCCAGCACAATCACCAATATAGTGAAGTGGAAGAGGACAATCAGAAAGCTCTGGAAGGTTCTTTCTTGCACCAACAGCCATTACAACAAAGTCTGAAGCAATTTCTTCTGTTGATGTATTGTCGTCTACTGTTTTTTCAACAACTACAGAATCATCTTTAATTTCTGATAATTTTGCAGATGTTACTATTTGAACATTATAATGCTCTAATTCCCTCATTAGAGTAGGTAAAATAGTGTTACTTTCTTCTTTTGCAATCTGATCCATCATTTCAATAATTGTAACCTTACATCCGCGTGAAGCCAGATATTCAGCGGTTTCAACACCTACAAGACCACCACCGATTACAGAAACATTACCGAATACGATTTCTTTCTTGGCAAGTACATCCCATGCACTTGCTACAGTTGGAAGATCTTTGCCAGGAACAGGGATTATTGCATTGTTTGCTCCTGTTGCCACAATTACTTCATCGAATGAATTATAATCTTGGGATGTGAATTCCTGACCAAGCCTGAATGTTACATCCAATTCAGGAAGTACATTTGTATAATAATTAATGCTTCTCATCATTTCTTCTTTTCTTGGAGGTACACTAGCAATAAGTAACTGACCACCAATCTGAAGTGATTTCTCAAATATAGTTACATGATGTCCTCTTAATGCGGAAACACGTGCAGCTTCAAGTCCAGCAATACCAGCACCAATAATTGCTATATTCTTTGTTGATGCTGCAGGAGTAATCTGACGAGATCCTTCGTAACCATTTTCAGCATTAAGTACACAACTTAAGAAAGCACGATTCTGAATATTATCTGTACATCCCTTATTGCACATCATACATGTTCTGACATTACAGCAATGTCCATCTGCGCATTTGTTTGCAAAGTCAGGGTCTGCGAGAAGAGAACGACCTAATCCAATAATATCAGCAGAACCATTTGTAATAACTGCTTCAGCAGCTTCTGGTGTAACGATACGGCCTACTACAGATACAGGAATAGATACAAGCTCTTTGATTTTTTTAGAATAAGAAACCATAAATCCGTATGGCTGTGTTCCCATGGCAGGGATTGTATCACCCATATTTCCAGTATGGTTAGCCTGTGCAACATGTAATGTGTCAACACCGCAAGCTTCTAATTCTTTAGCAAAAATGCAAGCTTCATCAAGTGGAAGACCACCTTTTCCTCTAAAACTATTTTCTCCAAGAGGAGTAACTATAGGAAGCTTGTAGTCGATAACCATGTCAGGTACGATTGTTTTTAATCTTTTTACAAGTGTTAATGCAAAACGTGTACGATTAGCCAGGTCACCGCCATATTCATCAGTTCTATGATTTAAAATAGGAGAGCAAAGAGAACCAACAAGACGGTCTCCATGTACTTCAATACAATCAACACCAGCTTCGTGTGCTAAGATAGCACAGTTTTCCATATGCTTTATTATTTCATCAAGTTCTTCTGCAGTTACTTCATTTACAAAGTGCTGCATATCATGGTGAAGTTTAGCTCTTGCTTCCTGCATTTTGCCCTGATGAAACATATCGTTTAAAGCTTTAACATTGTAGTCAGGATGGAATAACTGAATTCCAAGCTTTGCACCATTTTCATGACATACGTCAGCAAGTTTTTTGAAGCTTTGAACCTGCTCAGGTGAATAAAGCTTTGGTGTAGGAGAGAATGTTGGAAGTGGTGCAACATCTCCAATTACTATATATCCGACACCGCCTTTTGCGAGACGCTCGTAAAAACGAAAACTTTGTTCTCCAATTGAACCATCTTTTTCCTCATATCCTGTTGTAAGTGGTGGGAACATAATACGGTTTTTAAACTCAATATTTCCAACTTTTATAGACTCTAATAATTTCATTGTTCATACTTCCTTTCAAATTGAATATACTATTTAAGTGGTGTTAAAAACTCTAACATTAATTTGTCTAATTCTGCTCTTGCAAAAGCACTGGCAAAATTGTGATTAGCGCCTTCAATTGTTTTATAATTGCATTTTCCATTGTAAAGTGACTCATATCTATGGCATGTTGCATCATCTACCAAATCATCTGCAGTTCCTCTTATAAGGAGGACTGGTCCGTTGTATCCTTCTGCTGACGAGAATGGCTCATAATTAAATAAATCATGATTAAAAGATGTTGGGAAAGTGAGTCCTTCAATATCGGCCTTGGTGATCCCCTTAGCTTCCATGGCTTCAGCACGATCCTTACATCCAAACCACATTCCAGCACCTGGACACATAAGTATGAGAGCATAAGGATTAACAATAGGAGCGGCAGTAGCAGCTGCGTATCCTCCCATACTCTGACCAGATAAGATAATCTTATCTGGATTGGCAAAATCTTGTGTTTTAGTCCAGTTTATAATATCCTCGATATCGTGTAGGATACCTGTAAAGGTCATGTCCTCGAATTCACCATCACTTTCACCATTTCCGTATAAATCAAAACGGACACTGGCAAATCCATGTTCAGCTAATAATCTGGCTGTGTGCGTATAAATACTTTTGTAACCGCTTTTATTCCCTGTAAAGCCATGTACATTTACAATAGCAGGAAATCTTGTGCCATCTTCTGGAATGTTAACTATTCCGCGTAAGATGTGTCCATCACGGTTTGTGATTTCTACTTGTTTTGTCAATTTAAAATACCTCCATTTCTAATTTTATTCTGCAGTTGTAGCATTTCGCTTGTCAGCTAAATCCTGTAACATTTCAGCTGTTTTCTCTTTTGTAAGAGGGTAGATAAATTTTAATACCAGAACAGCTAATAAATATCCTACAACATATAAACCTGTATATGTTTTCCAAAGATGTCCTGAGAATGCTTCATTCTGGACAGCTTCATTAACCTGGAATCCAGCAATTGCAAGTGCAAAACTACTCATACTTCCTGATACAGCATTAGCAAGTTTACGGAAGAATGTATATGCCGAATATACAATTCCTTCATTACGTTTTCCTGTCTGAAGTTCTTGATAATCAATTGCATCATTTACAAGTGCCCAAACTAATACTTGGAAACCACTTACTCCAAGATAGCAGATTCCGTTGATGATAATAAAGAGAATAGGATTTTCAAGTGGGAAGAAGAATAAAATAGCATAAACAACAACTGAGAAAGTTGCACTGTACATAATCCATTCTTTCTTTCCAAATTTCTTAACAACAAATTTTGTGCCTACGAATGCAATAAGTGACCAGAGTACACTTAACATACCTGAAACTGCCATGATGGCAACATTTCCAAAATAATCGCGGAATAAATAAGTATTTAATCCGTTAACCATACCTGCTCCAACAATACCGATAAAGCTTGATAACATAACTCCGAGTAATGCTTTGTTTTTAGTAATATCTTTAATTACCTGGAAGTAGTTAAGCTTTTCTTTTTTCTCAACAACTGGCTCTGTAATAATACGCTCTTTACACCAATGAGATGTAAACATAAGACAGATTAATCCAATAACTGCACAGATTGCTGACATAATAAGGAAATGGCTAGGTACTGGCTGGTTATCTTTATATAAGAATACTGGTCCAACAATAACGATAACTGTCATAAAAATTGTACCGCCAAGACTTCTGAAACGAGAAAGGTCAGTACGTTGGTTAACATCATCAGTCATTACACTTGAAAGACTACCAAATGGAACGCTGACACATGTGTACATAATTTCGTAAACAATATATGTAATGAACATATAAGCAATACGTGCACCATAAGCGAAATTGTTTACGTTAACAAATCCTAATATACAGAGTACTGCAGTTGGAAAAGCAAAGAATTTAATCCAAGGAATAAATTTTCCTTTTCCTTTGTTTTTGTGGCTATCAACAAGTGCACCAATTAAAGGGTCATTTATAGCATCCCAAAACTTTGTAACAAGCATAAGGATTCCTACGTGTACTGGATTAACTTTTAATACCAGTGTATAAAAAATAGCAAGATACATGGCACGGAACTGCTCAGTACAGCAACATCCCAAATCGCCAAGAGTGTAACCAATTTTGTCCTTCATGGAAAAAGGTCTTGTTTCTTTCATGATAATTTACCTCCAAACATTTATATTGTTTTAGTAGCTACAATCTTATTATATTGGGGTTATGCTGATATCCATATACAAATATTGCTTGCAAACTACGAAAAATTGATATATTGTATATTTTGACGAAATGAACAAAAAATATAATAGGAAAGTGTACAAAATAGACATATGAAAAAGCAAGGCTACAAAATGGAATATTTGAAAATATTGGATAGTGCCCAGCGAAGCTTTGGGCAAAAGGAGAGCTATACAATTGTATTTATAGCTGGTGGGATAGGGTATATGCACCAGGAGGACGATAATATTGTATGTACTATGGAGGATTTGATATTTATTAAGCCAGGTAATAAAGTAAAGCTTGAATATCGTAAAAATAAGTATCCTCTTGAAGTTTATGTTCTTTATATAGGTGGAGAACTTTTAAGGAAATTGTCAGATGAAGAAACAAGACTTGATGAAGCGTTTGATTTTGTTCCGTATCAAGTTAAGATTGTTCATTCTGAGACTGAATCGGCTATGCTTATAAAGAATATATCAAAAAAGCTCTATTCGATGAATAATGAGCCGCCTAAATTTGCCCACTCATTATACGAGAAAAGCCTATTAACTATGATTCTTGTACTTGCACTTCGCTCATCTGTTCAGGATGATGTACAGATCAAGAAGAAGAAGAAAAAACACGTTGTAATGGATGATATTTTTATTTATATCAGAGAACATTTGACAGAAGATATCTCGTTGGAGCGCTTGGAAAATGAATTTTATATAAGCCGTTATCATATAGTAAGAGAGTTTAAAAAATTGACAGGTGAGACACCTCATTCATACATTGTAAAGAGCAAACTTGATTTATGCCGCCATTATATAGAGCAGGGGAAAAGTATTCATGAGGTATATGAGCTTGGTGGATTTGGAGGGTATAATCATTTTTTTAGAGCATTTAAGAAAGAATATGGTGTTACTCCAATGCAATATTACAAAGATTTAAAGATTGACAGGAATGAAAAGTAATGATTGTGTTTGTAGAATAAAGCAAATAAGGGGCTGTCGCTTTAACGATTGAAAATCGTTAGGGTACCAGCCTCTTTTTCCTATAAAAATACGATTTTTAAGTTACTATTTATTATTGAGTGTATTCTTTAAGTTTAGAAAGAGTTTCTTCTAATGCTTCAATACTTTTTTGTAATGGTGTTTTTCTTTTGCCTATACCATGCACGAATGTGATATTTCCAGCATTTTTGAGAGCATACAGCTTCTTGCGTAGTCTCTTTAAATGTTTGATTTTTATTACATTTCCATAAACTATTTTTATGTCATAGAGTTGTTCACATTCAGCTACAAAATCAGCTAATTTAATTAACAGTTTTGCCTGATTTTTTGTAACGGCTTTTTTCCACACGAAAGTATATTTATTGGCATTTGCCTCAATCTTGAAACTTCTGCGAGAATATGCTTAGAACAAGGGGCAAAATGAATGCTTCTGAATCGTGCAAGTGTTGCATGGTCAGGTGCAGAATGCCCTTCTAGAAGAAATATGAAATTGATATCTCTTTTGCAGTTTTCGAGTGGAAGTTTTAGTTGATATCCACTCTGATTTAAAGTATAATCTTTTTGTAATTTATTATGTAATAGCATACTAATATTTTACTATAAATCCCAGGTTTTTCGAAGCCTGGGATTTATTTTTTTAGATTATATACCGCCTTAACATAAAAGAAGGGGCATCGCACTAATTTCTTAGTGCGATAGCCCCTTTTTTTATATCATTATTTAGTTTAAATTCTTAATAGAATTACTGCTTATACTGTGTCATTGATAAATCATCAATAGTCTTAACAACAGTATGAGGAATTGGCTTCCATTCAACCTTCTTAAATAACGCTACAATTGAGATTGGAATATATGTAGCTATAAAGAGAGGAAAAGAGAAAAGATACATAATCTTCTTTCTTGCAGGTGCAAGAATCTTCTTCCACTCAGTTATTAAAGTTATAAGTCCTATTACTAAAAGCATCATATAGAAATTAAAGAAACCAAGTAAAATAGCCTGAACAGTTGGACCAGCAATCTGCTTGAATAATGTAGGATTAAGACCACCACATAATAATATTATTACATTAAGAAGTATTGTTCCAAGTGTAAATAAAGTAGCAGGTGCAAGTGTCATTATCATATCATAGCAGGATACGAACATTCTCTTTTCCTTGAACATTGTCCTGAATAAGTCTCTGCCATACTTAAATAATACCTGATAGAAGCCTTTTGTCCAACGCATACGCTGATTCCAAGACTGTTTAAATGTTGTTGGCTGTTCATCATAGAACATAGCATCTTCGCAATAACCAACCTTTTCGCCATCAAGAATATTAGTTACAGTAAATTCAATATCCTCTGTTAAAAGATTGCATTTCCAGCCGTGGTTCTTCTTGATAATAGAGCTGTCTACAAGATAGCCAGTTCCGGATACAGCACAGCTTGTCTTAATCATCATTCGTGGGTTGTTAAGATATTTAGCTTCTCTTATAAACCATAAAGAATAACCGGCTGTAATCCAGTTAGTGTCATAATTCTTAGAGTTACGATAGCTTGTGACAACTTTGTACCCACTGTCGAATACTTTGTTCATCTCTCTGACGTAATTGACATCGATAATATTATCTGCATCGAATACGAAATAACCGTCATAACAAGTGTAATCACCGCGTTCTTCACATATCTTATTAAAGACATAGTCCATAGCATAGCCTTTACCAATAAGTATATTGTTGAAACGCTCATAAACAATGGCACCGTGTTGTCTTGAAATCTCCGCAGTATTATCAGTACAGTTATCAGCTACTACGATAACATCAATAAGCTCTGAAGGATAATTCTGGTTCTTAATACTGTCAATTAAATTGCCGATAACGGCATTTTCATTACGTGCGGCAATAATAAATGCGTATTTGTGAAGTGTCTTAGCTTCGGTGTTGTAATTCTTTTTTTTCTTTTTACCAAGCAATGCGATAATAACGTATATTCCCTGATAACAATAGAAGATGGTCAATACAATATACACAAATGCGTTGATATCTGATACGATTTTCATTTGAAATCCTCACTAATCATTAAAAAATAAAAGTCTGTTAAAACTTTTACAAACTTTTGCAAAGTTCTTTACAGATTATATCATTAGTTCGTTAGCTGTCAATAGTTAATCGAACTAATATTTCTAAAAAAAGTGACAAAATTCGCTCTCAATGTGATATTATATGTGTTATTATATAAAAGTTACATATACACATTGGCGAAAGGAATACTAAAATGTATAAAGAAATATCTCAATTAATTATGTATGGAAATCTCGATAACAGTTCTATTTTATCATCAATGGCAGATATATTCAATCGTTTTGATAACAAATTATCATCAAAAGAAGAGCTGGTTACAGATATATATACTCAGGTAAAAAGAATTTTAGAAGTTGCAACAGATTATGGTTTCGATAAGAATTTATGGCAGAATTATCTTACATATTTTCTTATTACTAATGAGAATCCATTCAGCATTACCTGTGAAAAGGTAGGAGCTAATGACGGAAGTGTTAATGTATTTGCAAAGAATGACTTTAAAGTATTCTACAATCTTTTCCATTATGATTTTTCATTTATAGAGAAAGAACTCGGCATTGACTGTTTCTCTATAATCTCTGATTATAAGGCAATCGTTAAGAAGGAGCTGATGTATAATAAAAATGTAAGTGAAAAGGTTCAGGCATTAAGCGAAAAGCTTGCCAAAGCTGCTAATGCAGATGAATTCTTTGATATAGTTACAGAATTCTATAAAGCATATGGCGTAGGTATGTTCGGACTTAACAAGGCGTTCAGAATATCTGCAACAGAGAATGGAAAGCTTACATTTAACCCTATTAATAATATGGATAAGGTTGTATTAGATGATCTTATTGGATATGAGATACAAAAAAAGAAGCTTGTTGAGAATACAGAGAACTTTGTTCAGGGCAGAAAAGCCAATAATGCTCTTTTATTTGGTGACAGTGGAACTGGTAAGTCTACAAGTATCAAGGCTATCGTTAATGAATATTATGACCAGGGCTTAAGAATGATAGAGATATATAAGCATCAGTTTAAGGATTTATCAAATGTAATAGCGGCCATTAAGAACAGAAACTACAAGTTCATTATATATATGGATGATTTATCATTTGAAGAATTTGAGATTGAGTACAAGTTCTTAAAGGCAGTCATTGAAGGTGGCGTTGAAACTAAGCCTGACAATATTCTTATATATGCGACATCTAACAGAAGACATCTTATCAAAGAAACATGGAACGACAGAAATGATATGGAATCTTCTAACGGACTTCACAGATCAGATACGATTGAAGAAAAGATGTCGCTTGTTAATAGATTTGGGTGTCAGATAAGCTATTCTAAACCATCTAATAAGGAATATTATAATATTGTAATAGGACTTGCCAAGAAAAATGGACTTGATATGTCAGAAGAAGAACTTATGGCTGAGGCTAATAAGTGGGAATTAAGCCACGGAGGCATATCAGGAAGAACCGCACAGCAGTTTATTAACCATTGTCTTGGAATGCGGAAGTAATATTTATTTGTAAAATAATGATATTATAAAACAGCATTTTGAAAAATAGGATAAAAACAACAAAATAGAATCATAAATAGTATTTTAAATATAAGAGCGGAGAGTAATAATGTATTCATATATAATAGGTGAATTTGTTGAGATGACACCAGAAGGGATAGTTATAGAGAATAATGGGATTGGCTATGACATTAAGACATCGTCCCTTACAGCTGAAAATATACCTAAATCAGGTGAATTTGTAAAGGTGTATACATATCTGCACGTAAGAGAAGACGATATGAGCCTGTATGGATTTCTTACAAGAGATGAACTTAACGTATTTAAATTATTAATAAATGTCAACGGAATAGGTCCTAAGGGGGCACTTGGAATATTATCAGCAATCAGCACAGATGATTTAAGATTTGCAGTACTGTCAGATGATGTTAATCTTATAAAGAGCTGTCCGGGTGTTGGTGCTAAGACAGCACAGAGGCTTATTATTGAACTTAAGGATAAGTTAAAGGTTGAGGAAGCCTTTGAGATGGCACTTAATAACAGAAATAAGGCAAATGCGGCAGCAGAGCAGGATAATTCTATTATTGTTATGAATGATGCTGTTGAGGCACTTGTATCACTTGGCTATAGCAGTAAGGATGCGATTAAGGCTGTCAAGAAGGTTGATGATATTGATAAGAAGAATTCAGAGGCAATACTTAAGGAGGCTCTTAAAAGCCTTGCAACTTTATAGGTAAAATAAAAGAATATTTGAATATAAGAGAGCATTTGATTATAAAATAGTGCTTAGTTATAAAAAGGGTATTTAATTATGAGGAGGTGAAATACAACGTGGAAAAAAGAATAATATCCACAGAAATCCTTACGGAAGATGCAAAGATAGAGAATTCGTTAAGACCATTAAAGCTTGATGATTATGTAGGACAGGAAAAGGTTAAAAGAAACCTTAAAGTATATATAAAGGCAGCAAAGGAGAGAGGAGATTCACTAGACCATGTCTTATTTTATGGACCTCCTGGACTTGGTAAGACAACACTTGCTGGAATTATAGCTAATGAAATGGGAGTTAATATAAAGGTAACTTCTGGTCCGGCTATAGAGAAACCTGGAGAAATGGCAGCAATACTCAATAATCTTAGTGAGGGAGATATATTGTTCGTTGATGAGATACACAGACTTAACAGACAGGTTGAGGAAGTACTGTATCCAGCAATGGAAGATTATGAGATTGATATAATGATTGGAAAAGGTGCTACTGCAAGGTCGATAAGACTTGACCTTCCGCATTTTACACTTGTTGGTGCAACGACAAGAGCAGGACTTTTATCTGCACCTTTAAGAGATAGATTTGGAGTTGTTAATCATCTTGAATTCTATAATTGTGATGAATTAAAGAAGATTATAGTAAGGTCAGCAGAGGTTCTTGGTGTTGATATTGATGATGATGGTGCATATGAGCTTGCAAGAAGATCAAGGGGAACACCACGACTTGCCAACAGATTATTAAAGAGGGTAAGGGATTTTGCACAGGTAAAATATGACGGTAATATAACTAAAGATGTTGCTGATTATGCACTTGACCTTTTAGATGTTGACAGGGACGGACTTGATAGGAATGACAGGCTTATTCTTTCTACAATTGTAGAGAAATTTGACGGAGGACCTGTTGGAATAGAGACACTTGCGGCTTCTATTGGTGAAGATTCGGGAACGCTTGAAGATGTATATGAGCCATATCTTATACAGAATGATTATATTAACAGGACACCTAGAGGAAGAGTTGCAACAAAGAAAGCATATGATAATCTTGGTATTGAACTAAGAGAGTAGATATTGTATACTTACTATATATTATTGTTAAGCAGGTCAGGAGGATGCAGATGTCATCAAAGAATACAACAGAGGTAATCATAGGTGGAAAAGTATTTACTTTGGGAGGATATGAAAGTGAAGAATATCTTCAGAAGATAGCATCATATATTAATAATAAACTTGCTGAGTTCGGTAAAGACGAGAATTTTAGAAAGCAGTCAGCAGAGATAAGAGCTAATCTTATGTATCTTAATGTTGCCGATGATTATTTTAAGGCAAAGAAGCTTGGTGATGGTTTATCTTTAGAGATTGAGAATAAAGATAAGGAAATCTATGACCTTAAGCACGAACTTATTGCAGCACAGATAAAGTCTGAGTCTGCTGATAAGCAGATTGAGGAATTGAAGGGTAACATAGAGAAGCTTCAAAATACCATTGTAAAGCTTGAAACAGAACTTAATGATTCAAAGAAATAATTATATTTAGCGGGGCTGGGGACAATGTGCTACAGTCCCGATTTGATTAATAAGTATTATAGAATGAGGATAAATGATATATTATGGAATTAACACATGGTAACAACTACAACAGAATAGAAGTTCTTGCACCAGCAGGTTCTCTTGAAATATGTAAGGCTGTTATTAATGCAGGGGCAGATGCGGTGTATCTTGGAGGAGATATGTTCGGTGCAAGGGCATACGCAGGCAATCTTAATAATGAGGAGATGCTTGAGGCACTTGACTATGCACATAGAGCTGGGTGCAGAATATATCTTACAGTTAATACACTTCTTAAGCAGAAAGAGATAGAAGGACAATTGATTTCATATATAAGACCATTTTATGAACACGGACTTGATGCGGTTATTGTTCAGGATTTAGGAGTTATGCGGCTTATAAAGAAGCATTTTCCAGATATGGACATACACGCAAGCACACAGATGACACAGACAGGCAGTCTTGGTGCTAAGCTTCTGTGGGATATGGGGGCAGAGCGTGTTGTCACTTCAAGAGAGATGACATTAACTGAGATTGCACAGCTTCATAAAGATTGTCCAGATATGGAGATTGAAAGCTTTGTTCATGGTGCTATGTGCTATTGTTACTCGGGACAATGTCTTATGAGCAGTTTCAGAGGTGGAAGAAGCGGCAACAGGGGAAGATGTGCACAGCCCTGCAGGCTTTCTTATAAAGTATATGATAATGACAGTCAGATTAACGACAAAGATAATTCCTTTGCATTAAGTCCTAAAGATATGTGTGCCCTGCCTATACTTCCAGATATAATAGAAGCTGGTGTGTATTCGTTAAAGATAGAAGGAAGAATGAAAAATGTGACCTATGCTGCATATGTTACTTCTGTATATAGGCATTATGTTGATGAATACATTAAATATGGAAGAAAAGGCTATAAAGTAACTAAGAAAGATATAGATAATCTATGCGATATATATAACAGGGGTTCTTTTACGACAGGGTTTTATAACAGCAAGAAGGGTAAGGAGATGATGTCGTATGAACGTCCTAATCATAGGGGGAGTGAAGCATTAAAGGTCGTTAGCAATGATAAGGGAAGGGTTACATTTAAAGCATTAAAGGATATCAATCCACAGGATGTATTCGAGATTGACAAGGAACACAGCTTTGAGAGTGGCTCGTTTGTTAAGGCGGGTAATACTTTAGTGGTCAATCTTCCAAGAAAATATAATCTGTACAAGGACAGAATTATTAACAGAATGAAGAATTCTTTTCTTGAAAGACTTGTAAAAGAAAAGTATGTGCAGACAAGCTTTGAAAGAGATATTGATATGTATATGGAGGCTGTGAAAGGCTCACCATTAAGTCTTACCGCTGTGACTGGTCAATTCAGTGCAAGCATATCTGGCAGTGAGGTGACTAAAGCTTTAAAACAGCCAGCCGATTACGAAGATGTTAAGAGCAAGCTTATAATGACAGGTAACACCGGATATAAAGTGTCTGGCATAGAACTTCATATGGATAATGATGTGTTCTTATCGGTTGGAGAATTAAAGAAGCTAAGAAGAGAAGTTATAGCACAGCTTGATAATAATATATTAAGTTCATATTGCAGGACATATAAAGAGCCTGACGATAGTATATTAAACCCCTGCTGTATGACAGATAATGAGCAGGATAACAGCATATTAAGCTCGGATTGTGATACACATAATGAGCATAACAAGAATTGTGCAGGGATTGAAAGCAGATATAATAATGTACCAGATAATGCAGGCAAGATGTTATGTACAGTATATTGTCATTCTTTTGATATTGTGCGTTCGGTGCTTGATATAGTCAGCAGTCCTGATAATAAGCTGGATATTGCAGTTGGAAGAATATATCTTGATTTTGGAATGTATTACAGTGACCAGCAGAGATTTATTAAAGCGTGTGAAGAAATTAACAAAACAGGAATTAAGCTGTTTATAGCACTTCCTTATATTCTTGAACAGAGCAGGGTAAGACAGCTTTCGGCAATGCTTGATGATATAGAACATAATGCCGGAACAATAATAGATGGCTATCTTGTAAGAAATATTGAAGAAATCGGACTTATAGGAAGCAGAAATTCTAAGGTTAAAGATATAATTACTGATACAGGACTGTATGTATTTAATAAGTATGCAGGTTATGAATTGAAAGATATTGCTGATAAGGCGGGGGTAAGGCTGCTATCCCACACACTTCCGCTTGAGCTTAATAATTCTGAGTTACAGGATACTCTGACTGCTGGAAGTGAGATTATTGTGTATGGAAAAATACCTGCTATGGTATCTAAATCGTGTGTTAGAAAGACTTATGGAATATGTGATAAGAAGTGTAGTACAACTCTTTTAAAGCAGGGTAGTGATGTAAGCTACATAGTTGAGAGCGTATGCAGTTATTGTTACACAGTGACGTGGGCAGGCACATTTGATTTAACAGAGGAACTTAAAAGAAATGACCTTGGCGTTAGGTCGTTAAGATTTGAGTTCATAGATGAAGATACTTTTACAATAAAGAAAGCTTTAAGCTTTGAGGGGGTATCGCCATATAAGGGACATTTCTATAGAGGAGTCAATTAATTATGCAGACAGTTTGTTTGGAATTATCAAAATATGTACTTGCATTTCTTATGGCTTTCTATGCACTCGCGGCATACAGGGGTGCAGTAATAAGAAATGAAGATAAAAGAAAAAAGATATACCGGATACAGAATATTATAATGGTAATTGTACATTTTACTGGTTATCTTATAATGTATGTTGTGTATGATGATATGAATTATATATATCTGTATTTTGCACAGCTGGTATATCTTGGTGCAGTTATTATGCTTTATATGGTATTTTATCCTAAAGCATCAAGACTGCTTGTTAATAATATGTGTATGCTGATGGCGGTTGGCTTTGTTATGATAGCAAGATTAAGTTATACCAAATGCGTAAAGCAGTTTGCTATAGCGGTTGCGGGCACATTGCTTACACTTGCCATTCCGTGGCTGTTAAAGACGGTGAAAAGCTTCAGAAAAATGGGCTGGATATACTGTGGCACAGGACTTGTGCTTCTGCTGGCAGTTCTTCTTGGCAATAAGATATATGGAGCTAATCTTGTGCTTACCGTGGGACCTGTGTCAGTACAGCCGGCAGAATTTGTAAAGATATTATATGTAATGTTTGTAGCTTCGATGTTTAATAAAGCAACAACATTCAGACAGACTGCTGTAGTTACAGCATTTGCCGCACTTCATGTTATAATACTTGTGCTGTCAACAGATCTTGGAGCAGCACTTATATTTTTCGTGGTCTATATTGCTATGCTTTATATTGCAACCAAGAATGTGTTATATGCAGGTGCAGGTATTATGGGTGGAGGAGTTGCAGGTATTATCGCATATAAGCTTTTCTCTCATGTAAGAAAAAGAGTTATAATATGGAAAGATCCGTGGAGCCATATTGATGATAGTGGTTATCAGGTATGCCAGTCGCTGTTTTCAATAGGAATGGGTTCGTGGTTTGGATATGGTTTTTGCCAGGGTATGCCGGATAAAATTCCTGTTGCAGAAAAGGATTTTATGTTCTCAGCTATTTCAGAGGAGTTTGGATTAATATTTGCTATATCGTTATTACTGGTATGCCTTAATAATCTTATACTTATGATGAACATTGCATCAAGATGTAAGACATTGTTTTACAGGCTTGTCGCAGTTGGACTTGGAGTTACATATGGCTTTCAGGTGTTCCTTACAGTTGGAGGAGCAATAAAGCTTATTCCGATGACTGGTGTAACACTGCCGTTCGTAAGTTATGGAGGAAGCTCTATAATAAGTTCGTTAGTGATGTTTGCACTGATTAATGGAATGTATAATATGAGACTTGATGAAAGCGAGTATGAAGATGACAGAAAAGGTAAAAATGCAAAAAAACAATCAACAGCAAAAACAACGCCGAAGAAACATCAGGCGTAAAGAAAAAGAAACGGATATTGTAGAAGGAAGTAAAAAAGGCCTTAGAAACAGGGAAACTAATATAATATCTTTTGTGTTTATAGGCTTATTTGCAATTATGATAGTATATCTTTGTGTATTTAATATCAAAGATGCCAAAGATGTTATTAACAATCCATATAATAAAAGAATAGATAATCAGGCTGATAAGGTTGTGAGAGGCGATATATATGCTTCTGATGGAACAGTGCTTGCAACGACTGATACGGCAGATGACGGTACAGAGACAAGAGTGTATCCACAGAAAAAGCTTTTTGGCCACGTCATAGGATATAATTCCAAGACGAAGATGGGAATTGAGTCAACAGAGAATTATTATCTGTTATCTGAGACAGATAATATATTTGATCAGATATCCAATGATTTAACAGGCGATAAGGCAAAGGGACATAATGTGTATACAACATTGGATACAACCTTGCAGAAGGCAGCATATAAGGCACTTGGCAGTAACAAAGGTGCTGTGATAGTTATGGAAAGTTCTACAGGAAAGATACTGGCAATGGTTTCCAAGCCTGATTTTGACCCTAATCTGGTAGATAAAGATTACGATAAATGGATTAATTATGATAGTTCTGAGTCGGTTCTTTTAAACAGGGCTACACAAGGATTGTATGCACCGGGTTCAACCTTTAAGATACTTACAACACTTGAGTATATAAGGGAAAATGGTACAGATAATTCATTTATGTATGTATGCGACGGAAGTGATTATGAGGAAGGTGGAACAACAATTCCATGTGCAGATGGAAAAGCACATGGAAAGCAAGATCTTGTAGATGCTTTTGCTAATTCCTGTAATTCAGCCTTTTCGCATATAGGTGCAGGACTTAAGCTGACCTCATTTAAGAATCTATGCACCTCATTTTTATTTAATAAGAATATACCGGTCGCATTTGAATATAATAAAAGTTCATTTGCACTGAGTGAGGAGTCAGGCATAAGTGAAGCACAGGAAACTGCAATTGGACAAGGAAAAACTATGATAAGTCCACTCCATAATCTTATGATAGCTGCAACAGTGGCTAATGATGGTACAATGATGACACCATATCTGGTTGACAGAATAGAAGATGCTTATGGCAGAGTAGTAAAACAGAATAAACCAACAGTTATTGACAAGCTTATGACAAGTGACGAAGCACAGTATCTTACAGAATGTATGGAAGAGGTTGTTGATTCAGGTACAGGTGGTTCAATGAGATGGTCATCATATAATGCTGCTGGTAAGACTGGCTCGGCACAATACGATAATAGTGATAATGTACATTCGTGGTTTGTTGGATTTGCTCCGGCAGAGACACCAGAGATTGTAGTAAGTGTTGTGCTTGAGGGTGGCTATTCAGGTGTATCAAGTGCACAGTATATAGCGAAGGCTGTATTTGATGCGTATTTTCAATAATATGTTAATATGTTTGGCAGGAGCTTATTTGTTGATGACGTCATATATATAAGAGATTGCGAAAAATGTCAGAAAACAGCACGCTATGTCAAACATTTAGCCTTGATAAAAAAATATCAGCATTGTATAATGGATTGGAGGAAACGATATGTCAGAAGCAGTAAGCTGTGGAGGAGTAGTAATATTCAGAGGCAAAGTTCTTGTATTATATAAGAATTTTATGAATTCACGAGATGGCTGGGTACTTCCAAAGGGGACAGTCGAAAAGGGAGAAACTTATGAACAGACAGCTGTGCGTGAAGTGAATGAAGAGGCAGGTGCTGATGTAAGAATAAGAGCTTACATTGGCAGTACGAATTATTCATTTAAGGCTGGACACAAGAATATCGATAAGATCGTTCACTGGTATCTGTGTGAATCCGACAGCTATGACTGTGTGCCTCAGAAAGAAGAATTTTTTTACGATGCAGGTTACTATAAGTATCACGAGGCGTATCATCTTCTGGAATATCCGAATGAGAAACAGATACTTTCAGATGCTTATACAATGTATAGACAATTAAGAAAAGAAGGAAACTGGTGAGTAATGGTAGTAGATTCAGTTAATATGTTAGATGGTAATGTATATCTTGTAAGTCAGGGAGATAATATTAAACCGGCTGGTGCAACTGATTTTGATAATGTAATTAACAACATAAGTTCAGGAAGCGAGTCATTAGATGATATATTTAATGAAGTATCCAATGAATATGGTGTCAATGTTAACCTGTTAAAGGCGGTTGCAAAGGCAGAGTCGGATTTTGATACAGAAGCAGTATCATATTGTGGGGCACAGGGGATTATGCAGCTTATGCCGACAACGGCAGAATCGTTAGGCGTTGAAGATCCATTTGATGCAAGACAGAATATTACAGGTGGAGCGAAGATGCTTGCGTATCTTTTAGATGATTACAATGGTAATGTTACACTTGCCCTTGCTGCATATAATGCTGGAAGTGGTTCTGTAAGCAAATATGGTGGAGTTCCTCCATATAAAGAGACATTAGGATATATAGACAGAATTAATGATATATTAGGTGGAGCACTTTCTTCCGATTCAACAACAATTGATGGAGCCGGTGCTACAGATCTTTCACAGAGTACAGGTGTTGGCGATACAGGAATAATGGTTGATTCCCAGAATAACAGCCAGCAGGGAGAGAATAACCAGGAGCTTTCAGCACTTAGAAAACAGATAACAGCTAATAAGTACAATATATCTGATGCAGTATTAAAGAGCCGTGTATCATCAGGAACAAGCAGCTCTAATGTGCTGTTCAGCTATGATGATTACAAATATGTAATTAATACATATAAAGCAATATTATCAAAGCTGTTAGCAGCATCATCGACTATTAATACAAGTGATGATAGTAATACATATAATACAGCATACAATAATTACAGTGATGATAACAGTGCTTTAGGATACTATAAGAATGGTCTGCTTAGCACAAGTCAGTCAGTCCTTAGAATGCTTAATATGAATTAAAGATTATAACCAGCATTAACACTGCTGGTTTAAATAGACAGCGAACATTGCCGCTTTGCAATTGATAGCAATGTAGAATGTGAGGGAAAGATTATGAACAATAAAAGAATTAAGGTTACATTATACAACAGAACATATAAAGAGATAGATATGAGTGACTTTACTTGTCTTCCAGAAGAATTATTTGCTAATAGAGATGACATTGTGGAGGTTGTGCTTCCAGAAGGTGTTAAGGTTATAAGCAACAATGCTTTTGAGAACTGCCAGAGGCTGGAGAAAGTAGAATTTCCATCGACACTTGAAAGAATTGAAAGTGAAGCATTTCTTAATTGCTTTAATCTTAAGAGTGCACAGTATGGCAAAGATGTAAAGATTGACCCTACATCATTTAAGGGATGTGCTAATCTTACATATTAATTTGTGGTTTTAATATATTAATAATATGGCAGGAGCGGTATATATGGCGTGTGAGGGAGAGGTGCACAGCCAGCAGATTACAGCTTCCTGCCATTTTGTATTAAATCAGGATAATGGTAAGTTAGAATAACCATACTTGACGAATTATCATAACTAATATACAATTCAACGTGGAAAAATATATAAATTACATTCAATGAAATCTGTTAAAAGTACAGACTTTAATACGTAACAGGAATGTGGAACGGAGAGTAAGATGAGCGAAAAGAAGACATTTGTAACATTAGAGCAACTTAAGGAGATTGATAAGACATATCCTACACCTTATCATCTTTATGATGAGAAGGGAATAAGAGATAATGCAAAGAGATTAAAAGAAGCATTTGCATGGAATAAAGGTTATAGAGAGTATTTCGCGGTTAAAGCTACCCCTAATCCATACATATTAAATATATTAAAGGAGTACGGCTGTGGAGTTGATTGTGCATCTGAGACAGAGCTTATGATGGCGTATGCACTTGATTATAAGCCGGGTGAGATTATGTTCTCATCTAATGATACACCAGCAGAAGAATATGCTTATGCCAATGAGATTGGTGCAACAATTAATCTTGATGATATTACACACATTGAATTCTTAGATAAAATACTTGATGGAAAGTTCCCAGAAACTATGAGTTGTAGATATAACCCTGGCGGATATTTCCAGCTTGGAACATCAATTATGGACAATCCGGGTGATGCCAAGTATGGTATGACACACGATCAGATTATTGAAGCCTTTAAGATATTAAAGAGCAAGGGTGTTAAGCATTTTGGTATACATTCATTCCTTGCAAGTAACACAGTTTCTAATGAATACTATCCAACACTTGCCAAGATTTTATTTGAGCTTGCTGTAGAACTTCGTGATAAGACAGGAGCTGATATTAAGTTTATTAACCTTTCTGGTGGAGTTGGTGTTGCATACAAGCCAGACCAGACACCTAATGATATTGCTGTTATCGGTGCTGGCGTTCATAAGGTATATGATGAAATTCTTACAGCAGCTGGTATGGGGGATGTTGCAATATATACAGAGCTTGGAAGATTTATGCTTGCACCTTATGGCTGTGTTGTAACAAAGGCTATCCACGAGAAGCACATTTATAAGGAGTATATTGGTGTTGATGCATGTGCAGTAAATCTTATGAGGCCAGCTATCTATGGTGCTTATCATCATATTACAGTAGCAGGTAAGGAAAATGAGCCTTGCGACCACAAGTATGATGTAACAGGTTCACTTTGTGAGAATAGTGATAAATTTGCAATTGACAGAATGCTGCCAAAGATTGATATGGGAGATTATCTCATTATTCACGATACTGGAGCACATGGTTATTCTATGGGGTACCAGTATAATGGTAAGTTAAGATCAGCAGAGCTTCTGCTTAAGGAAGATGGAAGTGTACAGATGATAAGAAGAGCAGAGACACCAAAAGATTATTTCGCAACATTTGATTTCTGCGATAAGCTTGATAAGCTTAATTTAAATTAATCATTGATTAAAATTAACGATTGGAAATAGGTATATGAAGAATTTAGGATATATTGCCAGTGAGATAACAAAGGGTAAGAATTTATCAGATAATCTTGTTAAATATGGAAAGGGATTGTCATCATTATATAATGGCCTTGCTTATATTAAGATGTCTATGAATTATTATACAATTCTTAATATGATTAAGGATAATGAGATAGATGATGAGCTGTTTCTTGAAATGTTTCAGGGTGTCAATGAGATAATAGAGATTTCTTCTATAGATTCAGCGGTTGCCAGTGAAGATGTGCTTACAGACAAGATTAGTTCACTAAGAAACCGTCTTATAGCTATTATGGAAAGCATAACTGATTATGTTGACAAGTTTAAGATATACGAATATGTATTGAACAGAGTAGAATACCGCTTTAAGGATGATGAACTTGATGAGGAATACTATAATACATATATGACTAATGACATAATGCACTACATTTTATCTGATAAAGATAATGTATCTATCAATGGAAGAATATCTGAAATGGTTGGCCAGCTTCCGATAAGAATGTCAAAAGCAAGATTTTATGATCATATTAAAGACGCATTTACGCTGTATCACGGAGCACAGAAACAGACAATTGATGATTTCTATTATTCGTTAAGTACAAGTGCGATGTTAAAAGATGCTGATAAAGACTCAATGTTCTTTAAGGATATGAATGATTTCTATGTAACGTTAAAGAATGCAGATTATAAAAATCTTGACAGCAGTGAGTACACACGTTTAAGGGGTGCGCTTGATATAGCTACAGAGAAGATGAATAATGCAGCTGATATATATGTGCTTCTTGCCCAGATAATTAATGATTTGTATACAATTATATTATCTGATAATAATACAATAGGGGATAATACAGAGGTAAAAGTTGCTAAAGATATTATTCTTAAGTCTAAGAGCCTGTTTGAAGATGAGCAGGAGCTTGATGAGATAGCAGAACTCTTTACAGCTTTTGAGGGCAAACAGGAGCGTATATTAGAAACTGTAATGGCGGCTGATTTTGCAACACAGTATGCTGCTGCCAACCTTAATGATACATTAGATGAACTTGCACTGTCAGATATGTACAGCTCGCTTGAAGCAATCGGCAAGCTTCAGTCAGGAAGTGACTTTGTTGATATATCTCCTAAAGAATATTTTGATGAAATTCCTGATGATTCATATGCTGATATGGCGGCAGAAAAGCTTATTACAGAGCTTGATAGGTTATTTACAGACTGTCAGCAAAGTGTTAAAAGAGCAGTTATGGCGGCTGTATTATCAATGCTTCCAGTGTTCTTTAATAATACGGAAGAAATTCAGGATTATATCAACAGTTCATTAATACAGTGCAGTGATGAAGCTGAGAAGAAGGCTGTTGTTGAAGTAGTAAGAATGATTATTGCCGGACAATAAATGTATATTAAGCGGTCTTGTACTGCTTGGAAACGAGGAATATTGTGAAGTGGTATAGAAAGCTGTATATTGGTGAGAATGCAAAGAAAGATAAATATAAAGTATTTGGACATATAAGAAAGAATAGATTTTGTGCAGATACATTTTTGATAACACTTGCTTCTAACACTTGCAATATTCTGGATATATATTCGGCTAATATGCTTTTACAACCACATTTTAAGAATAAAAATGTAAACGAAGAAATATATGTAGTTGGACTTGCTAAAGGACGCGATGAGGCACTTAATCTTGTGAGAGATATAATTGATGAAGTGTATAATGCTACAGGTGGATTTGATATAAGAGAATATCTTGGATTTGGCAATAAATAATAATGGGGGCATTAATGGTTCATATTATATTATTAATTCTTAAAATAGCAGGAATAGTGCTTCTATCATTGCTTGGAATATTAATTCTGCTGGTGCTTATGGTTTTATTCGTGCCAGTAAGATATAATATTAGTGCTGATTATCATAGCAGACTTACGGCAAATATTAAGATAAGCTGGCTTCTTAATGTTCTTAGGCTAAAAGCGTCATATGCTAATGACTTATCGGTTAAGGCATATGCTATGTTCTTTAAAATATTCGATAATAATTCGGATAAGGAGAAGAAGCAAAAGAATAAAGAAGGCGATAAGTACATTGATGATATGTATGGGGCGGACAGCAGTCAGGAAACTGCCGGACAATACGCTGCTGGTAGACAGAATGAAACAAGTGGTGCTGGCAATAGTCAGGATACTGCTGTGCAGGTTGAAGCATTAGAAGCTGAAAAAGCCGTTGCTGATAAAAAGATGGTGGCAGATGAAGCTTTAGAAAAGACAGATGAAAAAGCCTCAAGGAGTTCTTCTAAAGAAAGGCTGGAAGAAATTCATAAAAAAGCTGACATAAAGCAACATATAGAAAGCAGAAGTAATAACCAGCATAATGAGGATGATAAACATAATAGGCAGTCAGTCAGCCAGCCTCATAAGAAAAAAGACCTCATTGGCAGGCTGAAAGCAGCACTTAATAGTGTGAAAGATAAGCTTATAAGCATAAAGAGCAAGTTTAAAAAGCTTTTAAAAGCTATTGTGGATAAGAAGCGAAGTGCTTGGCAGAAGATTAATGATTTAAAAGTAATTATTAATGATGAAGAGAATAAAGAACTTGTAAGGCTTATTAAGAAGGAACTTAAAGAACTTATAAGAGAAATAACACCGGTTAAGTATGATGTTAATGTGCGCTATGGTTGTGAAGAACCATATATGACAGGCAGGATATTAGGAGTGATTGCGGTTATATATGGAATTACAGGTGTTCAGTTTAATATAACCCCTGAATTTGAACAGAAAGTGCTGGAAGGGGATATATATATGAAAGGCAGGGTAAGAATATACCGCCTGCTTTTGATAGCTTTAAGAATATATAAAAACAACAGGTTTAGAAAGCTTGTGTTTAATAAGGGTTAGTAATGGAGGATTAATATGGCAGAGAATAAGAATGATTTTAATGAAACTGTTGCATCGCTTTTTAAGGGTATGGATTCCTTTTTATCAGCTAAGACAGTTGTTGGGGAAGCGGTACACGTTAATGATACAATTATACTTCCATTAGTTGATGTATCGTTTGGTGTTGGGGCCGGTGCATTTGCTGGTGATAAGAAGAATAACGCCGGCGGTGGTATGGGAGGCAAGATGTCTCCAAGTGCTGTTCTTGTTATCCAGAATGGTGCAACTAAGCTTGTTAATATCAAAAATCAGGATACTGTAACTAAGATTTTGGATATGGTTCCAGATGTGGTTGACAGAATAACTGGCAAGTTTGGTGATGTAAAGATGGATGATGATATTGATGAAGCTATCAGTGATGTTACAGATGAAGAATAGATTATAAAAAATGAGTATACAGCATATACATTTACAAAATGGATAATATGTATATCTGCGCCATATGTATTGATAACATCATAAAGATAAGGGCAGTGTACATAAGAAGAGGATTGTTATGTGCAGAATGTTGGGCTTTATTATGTTCTGGATTGCGGTTGGAATGATTATAGGGTTAATCTTTACAGGTAGTATGTTCTGGCATATAGTTATAATAATTGCTCTTATTATTATAGGTTATAATATGTTTTGTCATTAAAATGTAATATTTTTAGTAAAAAGGTGTTGCAAAATGTAATATGTTCTGATACAATAATTTCTGTTGTGGGTAAATTTACCCAATACCGGTAAGGAGGTGTAATTGATATGGCTAAATGTGCAGTTTGCGAAAAAGGTGCTCACTTTGGTAATGCAGTGAGTCATTCTCATAGAAGATCTAATAAGATTTGGAATTCTAACGTTAAGTCTGTTAGAGTTAAGGTTAATGGAGCAACAAAGAAGATGTATGTATGTACTTCTTGCTTACGTTCAGGTAAAGTTGAGCGTGCCTAATGCTATTAATTTTCGAAAATTTATATCAGTACATTAAAGTGAATTGCACAATTTAATAAAATTGCGTAATTCACTTTATTTATTTTAGCTTTGATAGTATAATGAAAATATACTTTATATGTGGGGAAAGTTTGACTGCGCAAAACTTCTTGCAAATATGCTTCATAAGAGGCTTTGCATAGATTCCTTAAAATACAAGTCGCAGTATGGAGGCTAGATATGAATGGAACATTAAACAACAAATTAGGAAAAGTATCCATCTCAAGTGATGTTGTTGCTCAGTATGCTGGTTCAACAGCAGTTGAGTGTTTCGGAATTGTCGGAATGGCGGCAGTAAGTATGAAAGATGGTCTTGTTAAGCTGTTAAAAGGTGATAGTCTTACAAGAGGTATTAAGGTTGAGATAGACAGTGACAATAGAATAGAAGTTGATTTTCACGTTATAGTTTCTTATGGTGTAAGCATTTCAACAGTTGCTGACAACCTTATTGAGAATGTAAAGTACAAAGTATCTGAATTCACAGGCCTTGAAATTAAAAAGATTAACATATATGTTGAAGGCGTTCGTGTTATAGATTAATTGTTTTTATAAAGTAGATTGACGGGCCTTGTTTATGGCAGAATGGAGGAAATAAAGTGGCTACTACTACAATAGATGCAGCACTTGTGCAGAAGATGTTTCTTGCAGGAGCTAAGAATCTTGAATCAAAGAAAGAATGGATTAATGACCTTAACGTATTTCCAGTACCAGATGGTGATACAGGAACTAATATGACTCTTACAATTATGTCAGCGGCGAAAGAGGTAAGTGCAATTGCCAATCCAACAATGGAGAGTCTTTCTAAAGCTATTTCTACAGGTTCATTAAGAGGAGCAAGAGGTAATTCAGGAGTTATTCTTTCTCAGCTTCTTAGAGGTTTTACTAAGGAAATGTCACACGTTAGTGAGATAACTGTTGAGACACTTGCAGTTGCAACACAGAGAGCGACAGAGACAGCTTATAAGGCTGTTATGAAGCCAAAGGAAGGAACAATCCTTACAGTTGCAAAGGGTGTATCTGATAAAGCGGCAGAGGTTGCAGGGAATGTGACAGATTTAGAAGAAGCATTATCAGTGATTATTGATTATGCAGAGGAAGTGCTTGCTAAGACACCAGAGATGTTACCAGTATTAAAGGAAGCTGGAGTAGTAGATTCAGGTGGACAGGGACTTGTAGTTGTTCTTAGGGGAATGTTAGATGCCCTTACTGGAAAGGTTACAGATTTCACAATTACAGAACCTAATGCTGAGTTTAAATCTGGTTCTAGTATGCCTGGAAAAGGTGCTGCTATTGAAGATGTAGATATTAAGTTTGGTTACTGTACAGAATTTATAATTATGCTTGAAAAGTCATTTGATGAAAAGACAGAGGCGGACTTTAAGGCATTTCTTTCATCAATCGGTGATTCAATTGTGTGCGTTAATCTTGATGATATCGTTAAGGTTCATGTTCATACTAACCATCCTGGTCAGGCATTTGAAAAGGGGCTTGAATACGGTCAGCTGACTAAGATGAAGGTTGACAATATGAGAGAAGAACATAACCAGAAGGTTGTGGCACAGTCAGAGATGCAGTCAGCTATTGCCGCAGATGCTATGAAGAAGCACGAGCAGGAGAAGAAGGAACAGAAACCTAAGAAAGATTTCGGTTTTGTTACAATAGCTGCTGGTGAAGGTATAGCAGAGATATTCAAGGGTCTTGGTGTTGATGAAGTAATACAGGGTGGACAGACAATGAACCCATCAACAGAGGATATTCTTAATGCCGCAGAGAAGATTAATGCAGATACTATATTTGTTCTTCCTAACAATGGCAATATTATTCTTGCTTCTAATCAGGCTGCTTCAATTATTGAGGATAAGAAGATTGTTGTTATTCCAACAAAGACAATTCCTCAGGGAATTACAGCTATGATTAACTTTGAGATGACAAGAAGTGCAGAAGAGAACGAGATGGCTATGCTTGATTCACTTTCAACTGTACAGTCAGGTGAATTAACATATGCTGTAAGAGATACTTCAATTGACGGCAAAGAGATTAAGAAGGACAATTACCTTGGACTTGGTGACAAGGGACTTGCGGCTGTTGGAACAGATATGAATACAACACTTATAGATATGCTTGATACATTTGTGAATGATGACTCAGAACTTATAAGCGTATACTATGGACAGGATATTAAGGAAGATGATGCCAACGAACTTGTATCACAGATAGAAGAGAAGTTTGACGGTGTTGATGTGGAACTTCAGTATGGTGGCCAGCCAGTATACTATTATATAGTATCTGTTGAATAATAATTAAAGATATTAGCCCTTTATTTAATTGATGATGACACGCATATAAGCTGTCAGATATGGAGTAGATGTATGGATATTACTCAATTAAAAGGAGTAGGGGCTGTAACTGCTAACAATCTAAACAGGCTTTCTGTATACACAGTAGAAGATCTCGTAAAGCTGTATCCGAGAGATTACGATGTATATGAAGAGCCTGTTTTTATTAGTTCAATTGATGATGATACAGAGATTGCTGCTATAGAGGGAACGGTAGTTGGAAGCCCTGATATATATGGTAATGGAAGGCTTAAAATGCTGTCTGTTATCATTAAGGATTCAGAAGGCGGTGCGATAAAATGTGTATGGTATAATATGCTATTTTTGAAAGCATCATTAAGAATAGGAACACACTATGTATTCAGGGGAAAAGTGAACCATAAGAAAGACAGTTATATATTAGAACAGCCGCAGATGTATACAATGGCTCGGTACAATGAGGTTAAAGGTCAGCTTATGCCTATATATCCTCTGACGAAAGGATTATCTAACAAGACTGTTGTAAAAGCAGTAACACAGGCACTTGATAAATATAAAATCGGGTTGGAAAAGGAATATATACCTGAATATATAAGGGAAAAGTATAATCTTGCAGAGCATAATTATGCGATGGTTAATATACATTTTCCGCAGAGTATGGATGATTATATTATTGCAAGGCATAGGCTTGCATTTGAGGAATTTTTTCTGTTCGTGCTTGCAACTCTTAATATGAAAGCTTCTAACGAAAGAATACCTAATAGCTATGTTATCCCTGATAATGTAAAGACAAGAGAGTTCATTAACCAGCTTCCGTTTAAGCTTACTCATGCACAGCTAAGAACATGGGAAGAGGTTAAGAATAATATGAGTGGAAAGCATCTTACAAGTCGTCTTATACAGGGAGATGTTGGTTCTGGTAAGACGATTGTCGCTGTGCTTGCACTTATGAATACAGCATTTGCAGGGTATCAGGGGGCAATGATGGTTCCTACAGAGGTACTTGCCAGGCAGCAGTATGAGTCTATAAGAAATATGTTCGCCAATGCCGGTATAGATATTAATGTTGGACTTCTTACAGGTTCTATGACACAATCTGCCAGGAGAAAAGTGTATGATGATATAAAAAATGGTACTATTGATATAGTAGTTGGTACTCACGCACTTATTCAGGAGAAGGTTGAATATAATAATCTGGCACTTGTAATAACAGATGAACAGCACAGATTTGGTGTCAACCAGAGAAAACAGTTGTCAGATAAGGGGAACGATCCGCATATAATTGTAATGAGTGCAACACCAATTCCAAGAACTCTTGCGATTATATTATATGGCGATTTGGATATATCTATTATAGATGAAATGCCATCAGACCGACTTGCAATAAAGAATTGTGTTGTGGATGATTCATACAGGCCAAAGGCATACGCATTTATTAAAAAGCAGGTCAGCGAGGGCAGACAATGCTATGTAATATGTCCTATGGTTGATGATAGCGAGAATGTTGAGGCGGAAAATGTAATAGATTACACGGATAAGTTAAGAGCTGAACTTAAAGGTGTGCGAATTGAGTATCTTCACGGTAAAATGCGTCCAGCCGATAAGAATGAGATTATGGAAAGATTTGCCAGCGGAATGATAGATGTGCTTGTATCTACGACAGTTATTGAGGTGGGTGTAAATGTTCCTAACAGTACGGTTATGATGGTTGAAAATGCTGAAAGATTCGGACTTGCACAGCTTCATCAGCTAAGAGGGCGTGTCGGAAGAGGAAAGTACCAGTCGTATTGTATATTTGTTACAGGAAATAAATCCAAGAAGATAAAGGACAGGCTGGATATACTGCAATATTCCAATGATGGTTTTAAGATAGCAGAGGAAGATTTGAAACAGCGTGGTCCTGGAGATTTCTTTGGGGTACGACAGAGTGGTGATTTTGATTTCGGAATAGCAGACGTATTCACAGATGCCAAGACTTTAAAAGAAGCCTCAGATGCGGCTAAAGAGATGATGGATAGCGGCTTTGACATAGAGGATGGTGCTAACACATATCTTAAGGAAAAGGTTGATGACTATACGAGAAAATGTCTGGAGAAAATCAATTTATAAAGGAGACTGGTTATGAGACAGATGGAATTTACAATGAGCAGGCCTAATCTTGTTAAGCAGGGTGATGAGGTTGAGATAACTGAGGGAAAGCTTCCAAGCAGTTATTATTATACTATTGAGCCAGCAGTTGCTATGTCAGGCAATTACTCAACTCCTGACAGGCTTAAGTCAAGACATGGAGTTGTTAAAGAAGTCGGAGAGACAAGCAGAGGATATTATGTGCTTGCGGAATTTGAAGATTGAAAATATATTAATAATATGTATAATTAAATATTGAATATTAAACATTAAATGATTTATAAGGAAAGGTTTGGAATAACTAATGGAAAAGAAGAAAAGGGGCAGTTTCACGGGAGAAATAGGATTTGTACTTGCGGCTGCGGGAAGTGCTGTTGGACTTGGTAATCTGTGGAGATTTCCGTATCTTGCGGCACAATATGGCGGAGGAATATTTATTCTTGTATACATTATACTTGCACTTACATTTGGCTTTACTCTTATGACAACAGAGATTGCTATAGGAAGAAAGACAAAGTTAAGTCCGACAAGGGCATATAAAGAGGTTGATTCTAAGTTTGGATTTATTGGGCCGATTGCATTTATAATACCGGTTATCATTCTGCCATATTACTGTGTAATAGGAGGATGGGTTACAAAATATGTCACAGTATTTGCGGCAGGACAGAATATAGCTGCTGCCGAAGACTCATTTTTTGGTAACTTTATTGGAAGGGAATATGCACCACTTATATTCTTTATTATATTCCTTGGGCTTACATCACTTATTGTAATATCAGGTGTAGAAAAAGGAATTGAGAAGGTGAGCAGTTATCTTATGCCAGCACTAATTGTGCTTGCCGTTATAATATGTATATATGTAATTACAATTCCAGGTTCATCAGCAGGAATTAAATATTATCTTCTGCCGGATTTCTCTAAATTCTCATTTAAGACGGTGTGTGCAGCTATGGGACAGATGTTCTATTCAATGAGTCTTGCAATGGGAATTATGATAACTTATGGTTCATATACTAAAGATGAGGTGAGCATTGTAAAATCTGTCAACCAGATAGAGATATTTGATACAGGAATTGCCATTCTTGCAGGAATGATGGTTGTTCCGGCAGTGTATATATTCAGCGGTGAAGCTGGAACATCACAGAGTGGTGCAGGACTTATGTTTGTAACGCTTCCTAAGGTATTCACACAGATGACTGCTGGAAGATTTATAGGCGGATTGTTCTTTGTGCTTGTGTTTTTTGCGGCACTTACAAGTTCGGTATCCGTTATGGAAGCAATAGTTTCAATGCTTATAGACAGATTTCATATAAGTAGAATTAAAGCGTGCCTTAGTGTTATTATATTCTCGGTTGCCCTTGGAATACCTTGTTCACTTGGTAATGGGGTATGGTCACACATTACAATACTTGGAATGGATTTTCTTACATTCTTCGATTTTATAAGCAACAGTCTTCTGCTTCCTATAGTAGCCTTCTTTACCTGCCTTATGATAGGCTGGTCAACGGGTGCTGACTATATTATTGGAGAAGCTACCAAGAATGGAGAAGCTTTTAAGCGTGAGAAAATATACCGCGTTATGGTTAAGTATATAGCACCGGTATTATTGCTTATTATTCTTGTGTTCTACACATTGGCACAGTTTAATATAATTAAATTCTAATTCGTCACAGAATATGTATTTTTAATTCGTTACAGGTTATGCGATGAATATAATTACAGGGTTATGTGATTAATATGTATGTCAGATGAAAGCTGTACATTTTCTGCCACACAGGCAGGAATGGAGGTGTTCGTCTGGCATATTTTTTTATTGAAGGGAATATACATTTATATGCGTATATATGGAGGTTAGATATATGGATGGAAAAGAGCTTGTATCAGGTGCAGCGTATGATGTATATATGGATATTAAGAAAAGAACCAATGGAGAAATATATTTTGGTGTTGTAGGACCTGTAAGAACCGGTAAGTCAACTTTTATCAAAAGATTTATGGAATTGTGTGTCCTTCCTTCTATGAAAGATGATAATAAAAGAAAGAGGGCACAGGACGAACTCCCACAGTCGTCAGGTGGAACTACAGTTATGACAGTTGAGCCTAAATTTATTCCGAGTGAAGCAGCACTTATAAGTCCATTTGAGGGAATTAATATGAAGGTAAGGCTTGTTGATTGTGTCGGATTTATGGTTGAAGGGGCTAATGGGCATCTTGATAATGGAAAAGAGAGAATGGTTAAGACACCGTGGGATACTAAGGAAATAGCGTTTTCCAAGGCGGCAGAGATTGGGACTAAGAAAGTGATAAATGACCATTCAACAATAGGGATTGTTGTGACAACAGACGGTTCTTTTACAGAAATTGACAGAACAAATTATGTGGCGGCAGAAAAAAAGACAATTAATGAATTAAAAAAGATAAATAAGCCGTTCGTTGTAATATTAAACAGTGATAAGCCTTATGCTGCAAAGACCAAAGAACTTGCTGTTAATATGTCGGCTGATTATGAAGTTCCTGTTATTCCTGTTAATTGTGACCAGTTAAAGAATGAAGATGTTAATAATATTCTTAAAGAGGTGCTTAAGCAGTTTGCAGTGACACAGATTGATTTTTTTGCACCTGAATGGACACAGGTGCTTCCTGATGAGCATTGGCTCAAAAAAGAGCTTATGCAGGTGGCTGGAGAGGTGTTAGAAGGCATTAATACAATAAAAGATGCTGATAATTATAAATATAGTGTAGATAATGAATACATAAAGAAGCTTGATGTTACAGATGTGTCACTTTCGGAGGGAAGGGTGAGTGTGAAGATGTCTGTAGATGCTAATATTTATTATGGCATTTTAAGCGAGCTTACCGGAACTAAGATATTAAATGAATATGAGCTTATAAGTACAATAAGAGATCTGGCGTTAAGAAAGAAGGAATATGAAAGTGTATCTGATGCGGTAACTGATGTTAATATGTCTGGCTTCGGTGTTGTAACGCCTGTAAGAAGTGCAATAGAATTAGAAGAACCAGTTGTTATAAAAAATGGTAACAAATATGGCGTTAAGATTAAGGCTAAAGTTCCGTCAGTGAATATGTTAAAGACACAGATTAATGTTGAGATTGCACCTATAGTCGGAACTAAAAACCAGGCAGAGGATCTGATTAATTATATTAAAGATAATACAAAGGATAATCCGGACGGCATATGGGATACTAATATATTTGGAAAGACGATAGAACAGATTGTTAATGATGGGATATACGAAAAGACACATAATATAACTAAAGATAATATGGATAAGATTGGGGAGACTATAGAAAAGGTTATGAATGAGAATTCGGGACTTGTCTGCCTGATTGTGTAGCTGAGTGCTTGATTGTAAGAGAGAATTCTGATAAAATTAGTTGTAATTAATGTACTTTGCACAATAAAAGGCAAATAGGAGGACAATATGAAAAAGGTTGAAGATTATGTAAGAAGTATTCCAGATTTTCCAGAGAAAGGAATTATATTCAGGGATATAACAACAGTAATCCAGAGTCCAGAGGGATTAAAGCTTGCTATAGATGGAATTAATGAAAAGCTTAAAGGCGTTGATTATGATGTTGTAGTTGGACCAGAATCAAGAGGATTTATATTCGGAGTTCCAGTTGCATATGCTAATGGCAAAGGCTTTGTTCCTGTAAGAAAGAAAGGTAAGCTTCCTTGTGAAACTATTTCACAGGATTATGAGCTTGAATATGGCACAGCAACTATCGAGATGCATAAGGATGCCATAGTACCGGGACAGAAGGTTGTTATTGTAGATGACTTAATCGCAACAGGTGGAACAACAGAAGCTATTATCAAGCTTATTGAACAGCTTGGTGGTGAAGTTGTAAAGATTATATTCCTTATTGAGCTTGAGGGGCTTAAGGGCAGGGAAAAGCTTAGCGGATATGATGTTGACGCAGTTATAAAGTACGCTGGAAAGTAAAATAATAATGAGGGCTGTATGTTTGCTTCAGAGTGCCTTAGTGGGATTTTCTGACAGGATGCAGCCTTTGTTTGGATATGGAAGGGGTGATGTTATGCCAACACCACATAACACAGCGAATACAGGTGATATAGCTAAGACAGTTATAATGCCGGGTGATCCTTTAAGGGCGAAGTATATAGCTGATACTTATCTTGATAATGTAGTCAGGTTTAACAATGTAAGAAATATATATGGTTATACAGGTGTATACAGGGATGTTGATATATCTGTTATGGCTAGTGGTATGGGTATGCCTTCTATGGGCATATACAGCTACGAGTTATTTAAGTACTATGATGTCGATAATATTATAAGAATAGGGTCGGCAGGAAGTATATCTGACAAGGTTGACTTAAGGGATATTGTGTTAGCTATCGGTACAAGTACTGACTCTAACTATGCTAAGCAGTATAATCTTCCTGGAACATATGCACCTGTGGCAGATTTCGGGCTTTTAAACTGTGCATATGAGCAGTCGAAGCTTTATGGTATTGCTGCTGAGGTTGGGAATGTCGTATCAACAGATGTTTTTTATAATGATAATCCAGAATATAATAAGGCGTGGAGTAATATGGGTGTGCTTGCTGTTGAAATGGAATCAGCGGCACTTTATATGAATGCCGCCCGTCTTTCAAAGAATGCTCTTGCTATGTTTACTATAAGTGATAATCTTATGAATGGACAGTCATTATCGGTTGAGGAAAGACAGGAGGGCTTTGATGATATGATAAAGCTTTCACTTGAAACTGCAAGATTGTATAATATCGGGGGAGGCGTATAATGGACAAGTCGGGTTATACAGATATGACAAGTATACAGATACTTGTATTTTTTGCACTTGTTATTATTATTGCTGTATATGTCACAGTTACGAATAATAGAAGAAAGCAGAATTTAATTATTAAAAAGCTGAAAAATGGCTGGGGAAAACCGTCACAAAGAAAGTATTCCGGTGAAGATTATGAGTGCATATCACATTACTTTAAAAGAAATGAAGATGAGAACTCTATAGATGATATAACATGGAATGATCTTGGTATGGATGCGGTATTTTGTATGATGAATAATACGAATTCATCTGCAGGACAGGAATATCTATATAAGATGTTAAGATGTCCCAATGCGGATATCCAGTCGCTTAAAAAGCTTGATAAGCTTGCCTCTGACTTTGATAAAAATGCTGCTAAAAGACTTGACATACAGAAAATATTTGTATGGATAGGACGTGCAAAGCATATATCAATAAGTGATTACTGCGATGTTGTGGTAGGACTTGAGAAAAAAAGCAACGTTCTTCATTATGCTTCAATGCTTTTTATTCTTGCAGCAATTATATTTACCTGCACCATAAGCCCGGTGCTTGGAATATGGCTTTGTATCGCAGCTATCGCATTTTCGATAATAACGTATTATAAATATAAGGCTGCTGTTGATAGGTACTTCATATGTGTTAATCATATTGTGAAACTGCTTATGGGTGCGAAAAAGATAACAGCACTTAATATTGATTTTCTTGGTGAGTATAACGATAAGTTAAAGAATATATCAGAGGAGCTTTCAGATATAACAAAGAGGTCATGGCTTCTTGAAACGGGTAATGTTGATGGTTCTATAGCCGAGATTTTGCTTGATTACCTAAGAATGTTGACACACGTTGACCTTATAAAGTTTAATAATCTTATAAAGCTTTTTAATGATAAAGAAGATTATATATATGAGCTTATAGATACACTTGGTTTTATAGAGGCATCCATATCAGTTGCTTCATTCAGATGTATGCTTGGCAGCTGGTGCGTTCCTGAGTTCAGGAAGGATAATGATATGCAGCTTGAAGTAAGAAATGTATATCATCCGCTTATAACAAAGCCTGTAGCCAACTCTATAAATACTAAGCATAATGTACTTCTGACAGGATCTAACGCTTCTGGAAAATCGACATTTCTTAAGACAATCGCGATTAATGCACTTTTGTCACAGACAATATATACGAGTGTGTCGGAATACTACAGAGCACCTGTATACAGAATATATTCGTCAATGGCATTAAGAGATGACCTTGGCAGCTCCAACAGCTATTATATAGTGGAAATTAAGTCACTTAAGAGGATGTTGGATGCGGCTTCTAAAGAGGGACATCCTGTTCTTATGTTTGTTGATGAGGTGCTTCGTGGAACTAACACGGTTGAGCGTATTGCGGCATCATCAGAGATACTAAAGAGCATAAGGACTGATAAAGCACTTGTGTTTGCGGCAACACACGATGTAGAGCTTACATCACTTCTTAGAGGAAAATATGATAATTATCATTTTCAGGAGGAGGTTACAGATGATGAGGTTGTATTTGATTTCAAGCTGTATACAGGACCTGCAACCACAAGAAATGCAATAAAGCTGTTAAAGACTATAGGTTATGACAGCACTATTATTAATGCGGCTGAGAGAAGTGCGGGCTATTTTCTTAATAATGGAAAGTGGAATGTTGAAAATTGATATGAGCTATGGTAAAATACTATGTTGTTTATAGCTGCTGCAAAGCCGGCAGTAGCAGAAAGGAAGGCTTATGGTAGGATTAACATTAGTTTCGGAATTAATATTTGAAGCGGTAAAGTTTGTAGTTATGCTTGGACTTTTAGTTCTTGCAGTATTTGCCGGTGGTAAGATTAGAAAAGGATTAGATGCTAAAAAGGCAGCTAAACAGGAGGAAGAATAAAGTGCAGTACAGAGGCGTTAACGAATTAAGAAGATTATATCTTGACTTTTTTGAGAGCAAGGGACATTTAAAGATGAAGAGTTTCTCACTTGTTCCACATAATGATAACAGTCTGCTTATCATTAATTCAGGTATGGCTCCATTAAAGCCATATTTTACAGGTCAGGAAATCCCACCAAGAAGAAGAGTGACTACTTGTCAGAAGTGTATCCGTACAGGTGATATTGAAAATGTTGGTAAGACAGCAAGACACGGTACATTCTTTGAAATGCTTGGTAACTTCTCTTTTGGCGATTATTTTAAGACAGAAGCTATTCATTGGTCTTGGGAGTTCCTTACAGAAGTTGTAGGACTTGATGCCAATAGATTATATCCATCAATATATGAGGAGGATGATGAAGCTTTTGAAATCTGGAATAAACAGATAGGTATTGCACCTGAGAGAATATTCAGATTTGGTAAGGAAGATAATTTCTGGGAACACGGTGCTGGACCTTGCGGTCCATGTTCTGAGATTTATTATGATCGTGGCGAAAAGTATGGTTGCGGAAAGCCAGGCTGTACGGTAGGCTGTGACTGTGACAGATATATGGAAGTATGGAATAACGTATTCTCACAGTTCAATAATGATGGTAAGGGTAACTATACAGACCTTATCCAGAAGAATATTGATACAGGTATGGGTCTCGAAAGACTTGCAGTTGTTGTTCAGGACGTTGACTCTATATTTGATGTTGATACATTACAGGCACTCCGTAATAAGGTATGCGAGATGGCTGGTGTTAAGTATAAGGAAGATGAGAAGCAGGATGTATCTATCCGTGTTATCACAGATCATATACGTTCAGTAACATTTATGGTAAGTGATGGTATTATGCCATCTAATGAAGGCAGAGGCTATGTACTTAGAAGACTTTTAAGAAGAGCGGCAAGACATGGAAGACTTTTAGGGATAGAAGGAAAGTTCTTATCAAAGCTCTGCGAAACTGTTATAGAAGGTTCTAAGGACGGATATCCAGAACTTGAAGAAAAGAAGGAATTCATTACTAAAGTTATATCTGAGGAAGAGGATAAGTTCAATAAGACTATTGACCAGGGATTAAGTATTCTTTCAGATATGGAAAAGGAACTTCAGGAGAAGAACCAGAGCGTTCTTTCTGGGGAAGATGCTTTCAAGCTTTATGATACTTATGGTTTCCCTATTGATCTTACTAAGGAAATCTTAGAAGAAAAGAACATAACTATTGATGAAGACGGCTTCATTAAATGTATGAATGAGCAGCGTGAGAAAGCACGTAAGGCTCGTAAGACAACTAACTATATGGGTGCTGATGCAACTGTATATGATAAGATTGATCCAGCTATCACAAGTGAATTCGTTGGATATGACAAGCTGTCTAATGATTCCAAGGTAACAGTTCTTACAACAGAAGAAGATGTTGTAGAAGCTCTTTCAGAAGGAGATAAGGGAACAGTTATCGTTGATCAGACAGTATTCTATGCAACAATGGGTGGTCAGGAAGGTGATAAAGGTTATATCACAACTTCTGAGGGCGAATTTAAGGTTGATACAACAATCAAGCTTAAAGGCGGCAAGATTGGCCACGTTGGAACTATGACAAAGGGTATGCTCAAAGCTGGCGATACAGTTACTCTTACTGTAGATTCAGAATACAGAGCAGATACATGCAAGAATCATAGTGCAACACACCTTTTACAGAAAGCATTAAGAACTGTACTTGGTAACCATGTTGAACAGAAGGGTTCTTATGTAGATCCTGAAAGATTAAGATTTGACTTTACACATTTCCAGAGTATGACAGAAGAGGAGATTAAGAAGGTCGAAGATATTGTCAATGAAAAGATTGCTGAGGCAATTCCAGTAGAGACAAAGATTATGACAATCGAAGAAGCTAAGAACACAGGTGCTATGGCACTTTTTGGTGAAAAGTATGGTGAGAAGGTAAGAGTTGTATGTATGGGTGACTTCTCTAAGGAGTTCTGTGGTGGTACACATGTTGCCAATACAGCTAACATCAGACTTTTTAAGATTGTATCTGAGTCAGGTGTTGCTGCAGGAGTAAGAAGAATAGAAGCTCTTACGGATAAGGGAGTTCTTAAGTTCTTTAATAACCTTGAAACTCTTGTAAAAGAAGCTTCAATAGCAGCTAAGGCAGAGAGCACACAGCTTGTAAGAAGAATTCATACAATGAATGATGAGATTAAGGCACTTATATCTGAGAATGATAAGCTTAAGGCAGAGCTTGCTAATAATGCTTTAGGTGATGTGACAGATAATGTTGTTGATGTTAAGGGTGTTAAGCTTCTTGCAACTAAGGTAGATAATGTTGATATGAATGAACTTAGAAACCTTGGCGATAAGTTAAAGGGAGAGATTGGTTCAGGTGTTGTACTTGTTGTAAGTGCACTTGCGGCTGATAAGGTTAATATGATAGCGATGGCTACAGATGATGTTGTTGCTAAGGGTGCTCATGCTGGTAATCTTATTAAGTCTGTTGCTTCACTTGTTGGTGGCGGCGGTGGCGGACGTCCTAATATGGCTCAGGCTGGTGGTAAGAATGCTTCTGGTATTGATGAGCTATTAAAGAAGGCACCAGAAGTGCTTGCAGAACAGCTTTAATTATAATAGTAATAATAACCACTATGATATTGGTTATAATATTAATTTAACAAATTGTGCTAAAATCGCAAAATTTCTGTTGACTTAGGTGATTTCTGTGATATAATATCTGTTGTGCGATTAGGTAAAACCCTATATGTATTGCCCAGCACAATTACGCAACAGAAGGGTGGTCAGGAAAAGGTATGTCAAATGTCATCGTTAAAGAAAACGAGTCTTTAGATAGCGCATTACGCAGATTCAAGAGAAACTGCGCAAAGGCAGGCATTCAGCAGGAAATTCGTAAAAGAGAACATTACGAAAAGCCAAGCGTAAGACGCAAGAAGAAGTCAGAAGCTGCTAGAAAACGTAAGTTCAATTAATTTGATAGCGAAATATTTAATCCCGGTGTATTTTAGAATACATCGGGATTTTTTTGCATATTTTATATATAAGCGTAAGTTGTTATGCTGGGGTAAGATATGGGAAAGTTTAGGTGTGCGAAAGATGTGCGTTCGGTTGTTATGCCGCAGTCTGTTACTATGCCGATTCTTACAGTTATTGGCAATAAGGAAATGTATATAGAGAATTTTAAATCAATAATGGAGTATGAATGTGATAGTGTCAAAGTCATTACAAGGCGTGGAATTGTACACGTTAAGGGAAGTGACCTTGATATAGGATATCTGGATATGGATGAAATATCCATAAAAGGGAGGATTAAAGAGATTACATTTGAGTAATATGGTTAATGGGGTGCTGTGTATAATATGAAACTGGGTATTAAAGATGGATTGAAGCATATTTTTTATATTGAACTGGAAATAAGCGGGGATGGTATAAATACATTTTTTAATATGTGCAGAAAAAAAGATATAATATTTTTTGATGTACAGCATATTAAAGCTGGCAATAATGCTGTGCGTGCCAGGATAGCAAGAAATGATTTCTTTATGATAAAAAATCTTGTTAAGGCGGCAAGGGTGCATATTAAAGTTATCAAAAAGGCTTATCCAAGATATTACATATTTAGATACAGACAGCATTATTCGTTTGCCTACGGGGTGCTTATTGCATTTGTTATAATAAAGCTTCTGGGAATGTTCGTATGGAAAGTGAATTTTAATGGTAATTATGTATACACAGATGAGTATTTGAAAAGTTATATAAAGGATATGAAAGTTTATAATGGAAATATGCTTAAAAATATTGACTGTGCGTATATTGAAGAGTGCATAAGAAATGATCTTGATGTTACATGGGCGAGTGTTGAGATAAAAGGCTCAATGGTTAATGTATACATAAAAGAAAATTATTCTATGAATAAAGAAGCAGTGAAGTCTGTGTATAGTGACGGTGAAGATATAGTAAGCAGTTGTCAGGGTGTTGTTAAGAAGATAATTACAAGAAGTGGTACACCACTAGTAGCCTGCGGTGATGAGGTTCAGGAGGGGCAGGTGTTAGTATCTGGCAGGGTGGCTGTTACTGATGACTCAGGAACGGAGCTGTATCAGGTAGATGTATGTCCTGATGCAGACATTTTAGTTCATACAGTAATTGCTTATGATGATATACTGGAAAGAGAATACGGATACAGACAGTATACCAAGAGGAGATATTCTTCGTTAATTATAGAAAATAACAGCGGCTTAATTAAGCTGACCAAGCCGCACAGGCGGATAGAGCAGTATGATATAATAACGCAGAAATATCCATTGATTGTTGCAGGAGGGATAGATACTGGAATTGTTATTGGGGTAGAGAACAGAAAAGAATATAAAGTTATGAATGACAGGTATAATGATGTCCAGTTAGAAGATATTCTTAATGAAAGATTACAGATGTATATTTCACATATGGAACAAAAAGGAGTGCAAATAATGGATTGTCGTGTTAATATAGATACAACTGATGACAGAGGAAGCTGTACTGGAGAATTGGAAGTACTTCTTCCGGTTACTAATTGATATACATATTAATAGAAAGAGGATTAATATTAATGAGTGAAGTAGAAGTTGTTATTGATATGCCAGCAGAATACAGCAGTATGGTGTTTGGACAGTTTGATGAATATGCCAAGGCAATAGAGAGTAATCTTAATATAGAATTAATAGCAAGGGACGGAGTTGTAAAGATAATAGGAGCAGAAGCTAATGTTATAAGGGCAAGAGGCGTGCTTGATAATCTTATAGAGCTTGCAAGAAGAGGTAACCAGATAAGTAGACAGAGTGTTGATTATGCAATATCGTTATCATTTGATGATAAGCAGGATACTATGTTAGAGATAGACTCCGATACAGTATGCAGGACTATAGCAGGAAAGCCAATTAAGCCAAAGACATTAGGCCAGAAGAATTATGTAGACCAGATAAGGGATAAAATGATTGTATTTGGAATAGGCCCTGCTGGTACAGGAAAGACATATCTTGCAATGGCAATGGCTATTCAGGCATTTAAGTCTAATGAGGTTAATAAGATAATTCTTACAAGACCAGCGATAGAGGCAGGAGAAAAGCTTGGATTTCTTCCGGGTGATTTACAGAGCAAGGTAGACCCATATCTTCGCCCTTTATATGATGCACTTTTTCAGATTATGGGTGCAGAAAGCTTTAATGCTAATATGGAAAAGGGACTTATAGAGGTAGCACCGCTTGCATATATGCGAGGAAGAACTCTTGATAATGCGTTTATAATATTAGATGAAGCACAGAATACAACGCCTGCACAGATGAAAATGTTCCTTACAAGAATAGGTTTCGGTTCTAAGGTAGTAGTTACTGGAGACCAGACACAAAAGGATCTTCCAAGAGATGTAACATCTGGTCTGGACGTTGCTATGAAGGTGCTTTCAAAGGTTGATGAGATAGGTTTTGTAAAGCTTACTAACCACGATGTAGTAAGACACCCTCTTGTACAGAAGATTGTAAAAGCTTATGAGGAATATGAGAACAGACAGAACAAGAAAGAATTTGACAGGCGGAATAGGAAAGAATCTGATGGCAGGTCAAAAAAGAATTACGACAGCAGACAGGGTAAGAAAGAGAAAGGAACAAGAAAGAATGACAATTAATATAGAATATGAAACAGATAAAAAGTTAGATTTAGATTATGAGAAGATAATTAATGAGGTTGTTAATGAGGCAGCTGCATATGAGAAATGTCCATATGAGATAGAGGTTAATGTCACATTGACGGATAATGAGGCGATACATCAGATTAACAAAGAGTTCAGGGAAGTTGATGCACCTACAGATGTTCTCTCATTTCCTATGATTAATTATGAAGCACCATCTGATTTTGAGTCACTTGAAGACGAATTTGAGAATAACACAGAGGACTATTTTAATCCGGATACAGGTGAACTTATGCTTGGTGATATAGTTGTATCAGTAGAGAAGGTGGCTGAACAGGCTGAAAAATATGGACACAGTGAAGTGAGAGAACTTGCATTCTTAGTTGCACATAGTATGATGCACCTTTTTGGATATGACCATATGACAGAAGAAGAAAGCAAGGTTATGGAAGCTAAGCAGAGAGAAGTCCTTGATAATATAGGAATTACAAGATAATTATATTGGATATATTACAATTATAAGAATGATAATATTGTAGTTAACTATAAAATGACAACATTGAGGTTATATATTGCAGTTATAAGAATATAGAAATCGCGGGTGAGAGGTATAGGTATAATGGAATACACAGATAGAGAGCTTTTAGATAAAGCAAAAGAGGCAATGGTTTATTCGTATTCACCTTATTCAAGGTTTAAGGTCGGGGCTTGCGTACTTACAAAGGACGGACATATTTATACAGGCTGTAATATAGAGAATTCAAGCTTTGGTGCGACTAACTGTGCAGAAAGGACAGCAATATTCAAGGCTGTAAGTGAGGGTAGAAAAGAATTCGCTAAGATTGCCATAGTGTCATCTTCAGGTTTAAAGACGTATCCGTGTGGAATATGCAGGCAGGTTATGAGTGAATTCTTTAAGGGTAATGAGCAGATAATTCTTGAAAATGCTGGAGAGATAATTAAATATACTATTGATTATTTACTGCCTGATAGTTTTAAATTGTAATAAATAGTAAAATGAAATGTATAAAATATAACATTTTGCAAATAATTACCATATAAATTCATATTGCAAGGAAGGTGCAAAAGAATGGAAAATGGTATATTTAATAGAAGAAATGTTATATCAATATGTGTTGTGGCGGCTGTAATTGTAATATTAACAATAGTATTTCTGTCACGCAGCAATACAGGCGATGAGCATATAGATGACATACAGAAGGACAGAGTTAAGTATGAAGATATGCAGAATAAAAGAGCTGGCACAGAACAGGTGACGTCCCAGCAGACAGCAGGGGTATCACAGCAGAATAAGACATATACGGATAATTATCTGTTGCAGTTACAGGACGGACAGGCTGTAATATACAGGGGTGTATTGAAGAATTCGGACATTGAATATGAATTCTACGATTATGCCCAAATTGATATTGAACTGCTGCCAGAAAGCATAAAGAAAGAATGTACAGACGGGCTTGGTTTAAATGGAGAACAGCAGCTGTATGATTTTATACAGGCATACAGCATAGAATAACAGTAATAAGGATAGTGATATATGAAAAGCAAATATGTGAAAAAGCACGAATGTGTCATAATCGGCGGCGGTGCGGCTGGAATGATGGCGGCAGTACAGCTTGCAGGTTATGGAATAGATAACTGCATAATAGAACACACAGGAAAGATTGGAAGCAAGATATTACAGACAGGCAATGGCAAGTGTAATTTTACTAATCTTAATATGAGCAGTGAAATGTATCAGAATAAAGATAACAGACTTGTTATGGAAGTTATTGATAAGTTTGATGTACAGCATACGCTTAAATTCTTTAAAAGTATAGGCGTATATTATACACAAAAGGATGGTTATGTATATCCACATTCTAAGACAGCCGCTTCATTACAGAATGCATTAAGATTGGCAATAAAGAACGCTGGCATTAAGGTTAATATGGATACTGTCATTAATAAGATTTATAAGAAAGAAGCTGATGGAAAGGATGTGTTCGTTCTTGAATGTGACGGTATAGACTTTATAGCAGATACAGTAATTATTGCAACAGGTTCAAAGGCTTCGCCAAAGACAGGCTCAGATGGTTCGGGTTATGAGCTTGTAAGACAGCTTGGAATTGATATTGTAAAGCCACTTCCCGCACTTGTACAGCTTGTATGCGGTGACAAAGCTGTATGTAAGCTTGGTGCAGGCGTAAGAAGCTATGGAAGCATAGAGCTTTGGGTTGACGGACAGTGCGTAGCAAATGATACAGGAGAAATCCAGTATACAGATTATGGAATATCAGGAATACCAGTATTTCAGGTAAGCAGATTTGCAGTAAAAGCTATAGATGAGAACAGGGAAGTCAAGGCTGTTATTAATATGATACCTGATATAACAGATAGTGATATAGAAGACATTTTCAACAGGCGAATTATAGCAGAAGGTTATAAAACGTTAGAGCAGTTCTTTGAAGGGCTTATTAATAAAAAGCTTGTTGCTATGATAGCGGCAAGATGCAAAATAAGCGAAAGTAAGCACATAGCAGATATTGATATTGAAAAAATGCGACATATTATTGAAACTATGACACATTTTGGATTTGTTATAACAGGTGATAAAGGATTTGATTATGGTCAGGTGTGTCAGGGCGGAGTTGCTCTTGATGACATTGACATAAGTAATATGGAATGTAAAAAGGTAAAGGGTGTGTTCTTTGCTGGTGAGGTTGTTGATGTTGACGGCAAATGCGGTGGCTATAACCTGCAATGGGCGTGGAGTTCGGCATACTTAGCGGCGGCAGGAGTAAAGGAAAGGATAAATAATTGAAACAGGAAAAAGTAATAAGAATTAATAATATAAAATTAAAACCAGACCACACAGAGGCTGAGCTTTTAAAGGCAGTTAAGAAAGCACTCAGGTTAAAGAATAACTGTGATATAAAGTCCGACATTATAAAGAGGTCTATAGATGCAAGACATAAGCCTGACATTATGTATGTATACAGTGTTGATGTGAAGAAGCTTGTTATCAATAATAAAGATACGGATTTGAAAGCGTTTGCAAAGAAAACAGCCAATAATAATATTACATATAATGAGAAGGTTATATATGAGTTTCCATATGGCAGAATTAATAATTATGAGGGCGCAGGAATTAAGGAAGAAGACAGGCCTGTTATAATCGGCTTTGGACCAGCGGGAATGTTTGCGGCACTTAAGCTTAGCGAGGCTGGACTTATGCCTGTTGTATATGAGCGTGGGGACAGTATTGAAGAAAGACACAGAAAGGTTGATGAGTTCTGGAATACAGGAAAGCTTGATACACAGTCAAATGTGCAGTTCGGTGAAGGCGGAGCAGGAACATTTTCAGACGGAAAGCTTAATACAGTAATAAAAGATCCTACAGGACGAATAAGAAATGTTCTTGAAATGTTCGTAAGATTTGGCGCTTCATCAGAGATATTATATTCTAACAAGCCGCATATCGGTACAGATGTGCTGATGAATGTTGTATACAATATACGAAAGTATTGTGAGAGTCTTGGCGCGCAGATTAATTTTAATCATAGAATAGATGACATTAATATAAGTGATAAGAAAGTAAGCTCAATAAAAGTGTACGATATCAAGAATGATATATATTTTGAAAGACAGTGCAGACAAGTATGCCTGTCAATCGGACACAGTGCAAGAGATACATTTAAAATGCTTGATAGCAAAGATATAATGATGGAGCCGAAGTCATTTGCAGTAGGGTTAAGAATAATGCACCCACAGGAATTCATCAATGAAAATGCGTATGGAAAGTGTGAGTACAAGCTTCCAACAGCAGATTATAAGGTTACATACAAATCAGTAAGCACAGGAAAAGAACGTGGTGTGTATTCGTTCTGTATGTGTCCTGGCGGATATGTTGTTAATGCAAGCTCAGAGGAGAATATGCTTGCAGTTAATGGTATGAGCTATTCTGGGCGTGACTCAGCTAACGCGAACAGTGCAATGATAGTAACAGTTACACCAGATGATTTCGGAAATGGAGTGCTTGACGGCGTGGAATTCCAAAGAAAGCTTGAAAGGGTTGCATATAAAGAAGGTGTTGGAAAGATACCTGTGCAGTTATTTGCTGATTTTAAGGAAAATGTTACATCAACAGGGTTAGGCAGGGTAACACCTTGCATTAAGGGACAGTACAAGCTTTCCAATATAAGAAATGTACTTCCTGAATATATATCAGAGGCTTTGTGTGAGGGAGTTACAGGCTGTTCTAGATACATAAAAGGCTTTGATATGGACGATGCTGTATTTGCAGGCGTTGAGAGCAGGACTTCAAGTCCTGTAAGAATAACACGTAATGATGAGCTGATGTCGGTTGGCTGTGCTGGTCTTTATCCTTGTGGAGAAGGCGCAGGATATGCTGGTGGAATAACTTCTGCGGCGGTTGACGGAATTAAGATTGCAGAGAAAATTGCGGCAAATATAGACTTTTTTAAAGAGGTATAGTACAATACCTTATTAGGTATTTAACCATATAGGAATGTCAGATAAGCTTATGCTAAGTCAGGCTGGCGGGAGTGAGGAATAATAATGAATATAAGAGAAGCAGTTAAGGATAAGAAGAGAATAGTAATTAAGATAGGTTCTTCTTCGCTTATGCACAATGAAACAGGCAGGCTTAATCTTGGAAAGATAGAAAAGCTGGTGCGTACAATAGTGGATATTAAGAATTCTGGCAAGGATGTTGTTCTTGTTTCATCAGGAGCTATCGCTGTTGGAAGAATGGCAATAGGGCTTAATGAGAAGCCTGATGAACTCCCTGTAAAGCAGGCGTGTGCGGCTATTGGACAGGCAAAGCTTATGATGGTATATCAGAAGATATTTGCTGAGTACAGTACTACAGCGGCACAGGTATTAATGACTAAGGCTACAGTTATGAATGATAAGAGCAGAAGAAATGCACAGAATACATTTAATGAGCTGTTAAATCTTGGTGCAGTTCCTATTGTTAATGAGAATGATACAGTATCTACATACGAGATTAAACAGGTTCAGACTTTTGGAGATAATGACAGGCTTTCAGCAATTGTTACTTCAATTATTGATGCAGACCTCCTTATATTGTTATCAGATATAGACGGATTGTATACAGACGACCCTAATTCTAACCCGGATGCAAGATTTATTAATCAGGTAGATGTCATAGATGACAAGCTTCTTAATATGGGCAAGAGTACATCAGGAAGCGGTGTTGGAACAGGTGGTATGGCAACTAAGCTTAAGGCAGCAGGAATAGCTGTAAGCTCAGGTGCAGATATGGTTATAGCAAATGGCAATGATATTGATAATATTGCTAAGATAATGTCAGGTGCAGATGTCGGTACACTTTTTGTAAGCTGTAAAGACGAGAATTTTGACCTTGTCAAATTCATAGGCTAAGGGGAGGTGCTGATGGACATAAAGCTTATAAGGAATACAGAAGATGCCGTGTTCAAACCAATCAATAACGGGCTTGTGTTACAGATGGTGGATGATAACTATAAGTTTCTTGATTTTATTGGTAAGAAATTGTATATCCTTAATTCTATTACGAATGAGAGGTATGAAATCTCACCAGAAATCAAGAAATATAATATAGCCAGTATTATTTATGCCCATAATACGCACGATTATGTGTTCTATGTATCTGCGGAACAGATTACAGACAGCAAGGCAGATATATTGCTGTACAGATATTCATTTGATGATAACGAGAGTACACTTGTGTATAGATATGAGATTGATGAACTTGAGAAAATCAGACAAAGTCATATACATATATATGTATTGGAATATGATTTTGCAATAATTGAAGAAATCGGACAAGATAATGAAGTGACTAATGTAGTGCTTCGGGATTTTAATTCTGACAGGGAAATATCAACAGAAGGGTCACTGCTTAAAAGACTTGGACTTTATAATATTATTCCGTTAGAGGGCAATAACAGTGTGTTAAAGCTCGGCAGTAGAAAAGACTTCGATGGCACAGATATTAATGAAGAAAAGCATAATCAGGAATATATAGGTATTGTTAATACCAAGCAGTTTGTATCTGAGATGATGTTAAATCCAGCAGAGATTACTATGGATATATTAGATACAGCGGATACGGACAAGACATTTGCATATATGAAGCGTTCTGAGAACCGGGTTATATATTCAAAGTTTAATATAAGTGCGATGTCAGAAGAAGTTGTACTTTATGATTTTGAGAATAAAGTAAAGCAGATAAGAATTAATAATGATATTAAGGAAGCATCAGACCTTAGTTATACATATGTTATTGAGGGCAATCCCTACACAATAAAGAAGGACAAGGATGTGACATATCTTATTAATCTTAATACGCAGAAAGAGGAATATCAGATTCCTTCTAATATGCAGATACAATATGTATGTAATGATGTAATTCTTGTCACCCATATAAAGCACAGAATACCATTTATCAAAAAAGGTTCAGAGTATATTGAAGCCTACAAGTTTCCAGATATACACCACGCACTTCTTAAGAAGAAAGCACAATTTAATACCTGTATGGTAAATGGAGATGACCTGCTTGTATTTACATTGTAGGAAGTTGATATAATAAGAATGGAGAAAATATGGTAACAGAGAATACAATTAAAAGAATAAATGAACTCTATCATAAGTCTAAGGGTGAAGGTCTTACAAAGGAAGAAGCCGAAGAACAGATTAGATTAAGAAAAGAATATGTTGCGGCATTCCGTAATAATTTAAGAGGCACATTAGAGACAATAAAGATACAAAATCCAGATGGTTCTATTATAGATGTAAAGCAAAGACATGATGAGAAGATGAAGAATAATGACAGTAAAGCAGAATAAGAAAGAAATCAGAACATTAATAACTAATAAGAAAAAGGCTATGTCTGTTGAAGAAATAACTGCAGGAAGCAGAATAATTACAGACAGACTTGAGTTGTCAAATGAATATCAGGACAATGATAATATACTTATATATGTAAGCTATAATCAGGAAGTCGAAACATCGGGTATTATTAATAAAAGCCTTGAACGTGGCAAAAAAGTGTATGTTCCTAAGGTTATAATTAATAAAGAAGACAGGTCAGATAAATATATGGAATTTGTAAGAATTAATTCTTATGATGACTTGCAGGATGGATATATGGGAATTAAAGAACCTGTATCTGACGACTATGAAATTCCACAGGATGGACTTCTTGTTATGCCGGGGCTTGCTTTTGATGTTACGCTTAACAGAATAGGTTACGGCGGTGGATTTTATGACAGATATCTTGTTAAGAATGGCGACAGATATTATAAGACAGCCATATGCTTTGATTATCAGGTGCTTGATGATATACCGGCAGAGGAATTCGACATAAGACCAGATATGATTATAACTGATAAAAGAATTATAACAGCTCAGGAGCTGTAATTAATAAAGAGATATGGATATTGAGGAGTTGTAAAAATACTTATAAATGATAATTAGTTATTAAGTATTAGTGCAGTTATGCACGGAAGTGAGGATTGATATGAAGACATTAACACAGATGGGCAGTGATGCAAAGAAAGCGTCCACATATCTTGCAAAGCTTGGCATTAAGGAAAGAAATAATGCTTTATTAAAGGTTGCTGATGCCCTTGTAAAAAGAAGTGATTACATAAGAGAAGCTAATGCTATTGACCTTGCTAATGGCAAGAAGAATAATATGAGCACAGCTCTTTTAGACAGACTTATGCTTACAGAGAGCAGAATAGAAGGAATGGCTGACGGCTTAAGAGTTCTTGCAGGACTTGACGATCCAATAGGCGAGGTCAAGTCAATGAAGACACGTCCTAATGGACTTATGATTGGTAAAAAGACTGTTCCATTAGGAGTTGTTGCGATTATATATGAATCAAGACCTAATGTTACAGCAGATGCTTTCGGACTTTGCTTTAAGTCAGCTAATGCCTGCATATTAAGAGGCGGGAGCGATTCTGTTAATTCTAATATAGCAATTGTGAATGTTATAACAGATGTATTAAAAGGACTTGGAATAGACCCTGATGTCATAAGTTACATTTCTGAAACAGATAGAAAGTATGTTGATGAGCTTATGCACCTTAATGAGTATGTAGATGTAATTATACCACGAGGTGGAGCAGGTCTTATTAAAAATGTTGTCAATAACAGCACAGTTCCTGTAATAGAGACAGGAACAGGAAACTGCCATATATATGTAGATGAATATGCAGATATAGATATGGCAGTGAATATAATATACAATGCCAAGACACAAAGAATTGGCGTATGCAATGCGTGCGAATCGCTTGTTATTCATAAGAATATTGCAGGTGAAGCTATTCCGGTAATAGTAGATAAGTTAAAGACCAAGAATGTAGAGATACGTGGTGATGAGAAAGCTTTAGCTATAGATGACAGAATAATAAAGGCAGATGATACGGATTGGGGACGTGAATATCTTGATTATATTATATCTGTTAAAGTAGTAGATAATATAGATGAGGCAATTGCACATATCAACAGGTACAATACGGGTCATTCAGAGTCAATAATAACTAAAGATTATAATAATGCACAGAAGTTTCTTAATGAGATAGATGCGGCTTGTGTATATGTAAATGCTTCTACAAGATTTACTGACGGCTTTGAATTTGGATTTGGAGCAGAGATAGGTATAAGTACACAGAAGATACACGCAAGAGGACCTATGGGACTTGAGGCGTTAACAACAAGTAAATATATAATATATGGCAATGGACAGGTTAGAGAATAGGGCTTGAATATTATGGGACAAATGGGAGAAGATATAGCAGACTGGAAATATTTTTTATCTATAATATCTAAATGCACAGATGATTATCTATACATATATGACTTAAGTAATGATTATGCGGTATACAGTAGTTCTATAACAAAGGATTTTGAACTCGATGTTGCAGAATTCAGTAATGCGGGAAGAAAGTTAAAGGATGTAATATATCCAGATGATTATGAAGCTGTATTTAATAATATTAGTGAACTTCAGAATGGACATATAAGCTGTCATAATATGGAATACCGCTGGAAATCAAGAAAGAACGGATATGTATTTATAAGCTGCCGCGGACAGCTGGTACGAAGAAATGGCATTAATTATATGATAGGCCGTGTATCAGAGATTGGAAAAAAGAACAGATATGATAATGTAACCGGCATATATACAGATTTAATTCTTGAAGACAGGTATGACGATATTGTAAAGAGCGATGGTCATACAGGCTGTATTATGCAGATAGGGATTGATAATTTCAAAGAGATTAATGAGAAATATGGCACTAAGACAGGCGATGAGGTGCTTGCAATATTGGCAGGCATTCTTGTCAGACAATCCAAAGAACAGACATTTTCTGTATATAGGACAAGAGGAGACGAGTTTATAATAGTATCCCTTGATATGAGCGGTGATATTAAGAAAAATGCCAAGATGTTATACAAGACTATAAGAGAAGATATAGACAGTGTTATTGATGACAGAGGATATGATGTATTCTTTAATATATCAGCAGGTGCGTATGCGTTTGATACTAATACAGATACCTATAAAGATATTATTAAGAATACCCGTTTTGCCCTGCATAAAGCAAAGCTTAACGGAAAGAACAGATTTGAATTTTTTGATAAGGCTGATTATGCTAATTATATAAAAAGGCTTGAAATTCAGGGCGAGTTAAGGTCTAGTGTTAATGATAATTTCAAAGGATTTGAATTGTTTTACCAGCCGATTGTTGATGCTGATACAGGTAGGATTGAGGGTGCAGAGGCACTTTTAAGATGGAAAAGTGACCAATATGGTTTTATGTCGCCTGTAGAGTTTATTCCACTGCTTGAAGAAAGCTCGCTTATTATACCATTGGGAAGATGGATTATAGATACAGCTGCTG
>OGUQ01000072.1_pt1 | contig 98449 bp, 105 predicted proteins | sample 1574701 | NCBI WGS metagenome assembly OGUQ01 (sample SAMEA2582087, study PRJEB24529) | metagenome | biome: Human gut stool | place: China | collected 2011 | reverse complement strand
ATATGTTTCTAAAACTTATTGCACATTAATTGTGCACTTTCAATAAAAATCTACAAGATTAAAAATAATAAATTAAAAATAGAATTTTGTATTCCATAGAAAGGATAAATATGATATACTATATATGATAAGATATGGTAGGTGGTATTGTTAATGGAAAATTATAATAATGGTCACGTTGTAGATGTTAGTAAAATATCAGTTAGTGATTTTGAAAAAGCAGCAAAAGAGTGGTCTGAAGGTAGCAAAACTCTTGAAGAATTGCTATTATATTGCCTAAAAAATAATATAATTACTCAGGCTTGTTGCATTGGTCATAAAGATACAGATATGGCTTTTTTGCAATTTGAGTTGAGTGAAAGAAATAAAAAGGCAATTATTAAAATAATAAATCGATACTATAATTTAAATGGTGTTAATATGACATTTGTAAATCAACCAGGAATAATATCAAAGTTTGATATTAGAGTACCAAAAAATTTAGGAGAACACTTTTTTAAGGATATGTTAATACAACTTTCTAATGGATTAGATATGGGAATTGATACGTTAACATCTGATATGCAAAGTACTATGGTTGCTATGACAAAACACAAAGTACCAAACGATTATTTAGAGGTTCAATATTCAGTTAATGATAACAAAAAAGAATTATTTGTTGCTACAACAAATCTTAATTATTCTGAATCATATTGGAATAAAGTTGGAGCAAAGCCTTGGGTAGAAAATAGTATTGGTATATCTGGTACTCCAGAGAGTATAGAACCAATAATTAGAGATATTTCCAAAAAAACTTCTCTTGAATATAGCAATTATGTTGAAATACAAAGATGGCATAGAAGGTAAAGGAGGAACATCAAGAAAACATGCGCAATTATTAGCAAAATATTTTGTTGAATATGCAAATAACAATAAACAATTTGATATTAAATGCAAAATATTATATGGTGAAAATGTTACTCTTGAGAAAATGAAGAATTCATTAAATGATAATGGAGTAATCATAGCTCGGTGTTGGCAAGACACAGAACACTATATTTTAATTACGAAAATTGATGAAAATTTTGCATATCTCTTTGATCCATATTATTTAAAAGAAGATTATTATGTAGATGATGAAGATGTTGCAATCGTTCTACATGAATCATTTACTCATAATAGAATTGTTAAGATAGAAAGATTATTAGATGAGTCATTAAAAGATTTCTCGTTGCTTGAAAAAAGCAAGCGTTCAATTATATTAATAAACCGATAAACAGTTGTTAAACCAGCTGTTTTTATTTGTCAAAAATCGACTTACTAATTGACAATCACCACATGGAGATTATGATTATATGGGTGAAGTTATTAATTTATTTAATGATTTTAAAGTGTATAATGTTATATTTAACTGTGGTGAATATAACGATTTAGAGAATGAACTAATAGATGTATTAGATAAGAAACACATTGAATATTATTCTTGTATTAAAGAATTGAATATTGTTCTGATGATAGGATTATTGCTAAAAAATATCAGTAGATAACAATATACCAAATATAGAAAGATTTTTAGTTAAATATAAAGATAAATTAAATGATGATTTTGTTATAGGATATTTTATTCATTTATATACAGATTATTTATGGTTTAAATATTTTGTTTCGGAATTTTATAGTGATAATATGATTACAAAAATAGATGGTACTGTAGTAGAAAGCAAAGGGCATATGTTAGAATTATATATTTATAATGACTATACTAATTTAAATATTAAACTAATAGATGAATATAATCTTGATTTTAAAAAATTTTATAATGAATTACCACAATTAGATAATATTATAGAAGAAATTCCAATGGATAAGATAAATAAGATTGTTGAACAGACGGCAGTGATTATTGAGATTTCAAGGAAATATAAAGATTTTATTTTTAATATAGATAATGGTAAAAAAAATATTGAATTAAGTATAAATTTAATATTATCTAAGATAATAGAAATTAGTAAATTATAAATTAGAAATAATTAAAAATGGGGTAAATATTTTAATGAACTTTGCATAATATATATTGTGTCGTGGGTCGCATGACTTGCGTTTATATAGATAAAGAGCTAATATTAAGTTTAGCTCTTTTTAAAAAAGTTAAATAATATTGTTAAAAATTCTGTTAAATAGTTTATTTTTATTATATAATACTAGTAGAGGAGAATTATTTATGAAAAAGAAATTATTGTTTGTTTTTTTGATGATATTGTTGATATTACCAATAAATGTATTTGCTGATACGATAAAAAAGTTGGATATGAAAATAAATCTAGATAATAAAGGAAATGCTGATATAACGGAATATTGGTATGTGAAGGCTTCTGGTGGTAGTGAATGGTATAAGGCAATGTATAATTTGGGTCTTTCTGAAATAACTGATTTTAAAGTGTCTATGGATGGGACTGATTTAAAACAAAAAGATTGGGATGTTTCCGAATCTATGTCTGAGAAGGCAGGATACTATGGTATAGTTAATAATAACAATGGTTTAGAATTATGTTTTGGTAAACAAGACTTTAATGATCATACTTTTATTTTGACATATAAAGTTTCAAATTTTGTTTTTAAAACACAGGATAGTCAAGTTTTATATTGGACTTTAATTCCTAAAATTACTGTAGATAATTTTACAGTAGAGTTGTCAAGTTATTATTCTTTTCCTGATACTTTAGATGTATGGGGATATGGCTATAAGGGTTATGCTTATGTTGAAGATGGAAAAATTAAAATGTCAAATGAAGGAAATTTAAATGATGACTATGTTGTTTTGCTTGCAAAATTTCCTGTTGATACTTTTAAGACAACATATGTTGTAAGTGGATATAATGTTTTTGATGATGTGTTAAATCAAGCTAACGAAGGAACATATGAATATGATTATTCGCAAAAAAGAAGTTTTCTATCATTTATTATAAATCTTATTCCTTTAATTATTGTGGCTATTATTGTTATGATGGTAATATTTTATAGTAAAAAAAATAAATATGGTTATAAAAATAATAAAAAAATTGTTCAAAAAGATGTTCCTTTTTTTAGGGATATTCCATGTAATAAAGATATATATTATGCAAATATTTTAATAAAATTAAATAGTTTTTCTTATTATTCGCAAACAAATATTTTTGGGGCTATTATTTTAAAATGGGTAAAGGAAAATAAGGTTAAATTTTTAACTAGTGAAGAAGGATTTTTTAATAAAAAAACTTCAAGTATTGATTTAAGACTTAATCCAACCTTTGATAATTCATTTGAGAAGAAATTATTTGATGTTATGTATGAAGCAAGTAACGATGGTCTTTTAGAAAATAAGGAATTAGAAAAGTGGTGTCGTAAAAATTATAATAAGTTTTTTAATATTTTTTCTTTAGTTGAAAATGATGAGATAAATAAATTAAAAAGTGATAATTCTATATATCAAAGAACTTCTAAGGAAGAGTGTAAATATTTTAATGTTATGAGTGATAAATTATATAATGATAGTGTTGAATTATGTGGATTAAAGAAATTTTTGGAAGAGTTTTCTAGAATGGATACTAAGGAAGTTTTAGAGGTTCATTTATGGGATGAATATTTAATGTTTGCTTACTTGTTTGGTATTGCGGATAAGGTTGCTAAACAATTAAAAAATCTATATCCTGAGGTTATTGAACAAAATAATTTTGATTATGACACTATTATTTTGATAAATAGTTTTACAAGATCTAGTGTATCGGCTGCTTCTTCTGCAAGAAGTGCTGCTGAAAATTATACTGCTGGTGGAGGTGGATTCTCTTCTGGTGGTGGAGGAGGTGGTTCCTTCGGTGGTGGAGGAAGTGCTGGTGGACGCTAAAAAAATACTATAAATTAGTATTTTTTCTTTACATGTGAGATGTACTTTCTTTGAATATTTTGTTAAAATAATGTTAGAGGTTATGTATGAATATAGAATTTTTAGATGATATAAAGAGTGAAACAATAATAATATGTAAATCGGGTTTTAAAAATTATCTTTTGAAGCAAAAAAAATTATATACGATTAAAATATATACTTTAAATGAATTTATACATTTATATTATTTTGATTATGATTATAGGGCAATATTATATATAAGTGACAAATATAATCTGAAGTATGATATTGCTAAGATGTATTTAGATAATTTATATTATGTTGATGATGTTAAATATGGTATAAAAAAATTGGATTTTTTGTGTGAATTAAAAAAAGATTTAATTAGGAATAATTTACTTATATATAATGATAATTTTAAAAAGTATATTAGTAATAAGAAAGTTATGTTATATGATATTTCTAGGACTAAATATTTAAGTAAATTGTTTACTGATTTGGATTGTGAATATATAGATAGAAAGTTTAATAATTATAAACATAATGTTATTTCTTTTAATACTATGAATGAGGAAGTGGAATATGTTGCTTATCAGATATCTAAATTGATAGATAATGGTATAGATATAAAGAATATTAAGTTAACTAATGTAGATAAGAGTTATTATAGTTCTATTTCAAGAATATTTTCTTTATATAATTTAAAAGTTAATATTCCTTATAAATCTAAATTATCTTCATATAAAATAGTTTCTGATTTTATTGATTTATATAAAAAAAATACTTTAGAAGAGTCTATAAATCAATTGGATAAAAATGATAGTGTATATATAGATTTAGTTAGTGTTATAAATAAATATTTAAAATATGATTCTAAGGATATTATTGTTTATGAATTGAATAATTCTTATATTAATGATAAGAAATATGATAATGGAATTGAGATTATAGATTATCTTGATTATATAAGTAATGATAATGAATATATTTTTATGTTAGGATTTAATGATGGAGTAATTCCTAATAGTTATAAAGATACGGATTATATTACAGATAATATAAAACAATATGTTTTATTAGATGATACTAGTATTTTAAATAAAAGACTTAGAGAGGATATTTTAAATAATATAGCTAATATTAAAAATTTAACTATTACATATAAAGATATGGATTATGTTAAGACTTATTATCCTTCTACTTTGATTGGAGAATTTGATGTTATTCATGATGATATTGATTATTCTGTTAGTTATAGTAGTACTTATAATAAAATGAAATTGACAAAGATGTATGATGAATATTTAAAATATGGATATAAAGATAAATATTTTTCTATATTGTATAATAATTATAAAATAAATTATAATAGTTATTCTAATAAATATAGTAAAATTGGTAGGGTTTTTGATCATCTGACTTTATCTTATTCTAAAATGCAGAAATATATTAAATGTTCTTTTCAATATTATTTATCAGATGTATTAAAACTAGATGTTTTTGAATCTAACTTTAGTACTGTGATAGGAAGTATGGTACATTATGCTATGGAAAATACTTTGAAGAATAATGATTATGATTATAGTAAATATGTAGATGAGTTTTTGAATGATATTACTTTAACTAAGAAGGAAAGATTTTTTCTTGAGCAATATAAAGAAGCAATTAGGGGATTATTAGATGAGGTTATTTTAGAAAGAGATTATTGTAGTTTAAATAATGCTATGTATGAGGAAGAAATTAAAGTGGAATTAGAACCTAATATATATTTTGTTGGTATTATTGATAAAATATTATATACTGTTTTAAATGATAAGACTTATATAGCTTTAATTGATTATAAGACGGGTAATGATGTTATTAGTTTAAAATATTTGACTGATGGTATGTATATGCAGTTACCAATATATTTATATTTGTCTTCTAAAATGTTATTTCAAAATCCTGTATATGTTGGTTTTTATTTACAGAGATTTAATATAAAAGAAAATGATTATAGGTTAATAGGGTATTCTAATTGTGATAAAAATATTTTATCTATGCTAGATAATAATTATGATAATTCAAAAATAATTAAGGGTATGAAGACTTCAAAAGATGGTTCTTTTTATAAGAATGCAAAAGTATTAAGTAATGAAGAAATGGATAATATTAAAGATATTACTGAGAAGAAAATATTGGAAGTGGTTGATAATATAAAAAATAATAAATTTGATATAAATCCAAAAGTTATTAATGGTGTTAATAAGGGATGTGAATTTTGTAAATTTAAGGACATTTGTTTTGTTACTAAGAGTGATTATACTTATTTGAATGGAAGTGATGATTTTGGCTAATACAAAAGAACAACAATTAGCAATTGATAAAGAGGGTAGTAATATTATAGTGTCAGCAGGTGCTGGATCTGGGAAAACAGCAGTTTTAACACAAAGGGTTATTCGAAAGATAAAAGATGGTTGTCATGTTAATAGATTGCTTGTGTTAACTTTTACTAATGAAGCTGCTAATGAGATGAAAAGTAGAATTAGAAAATCTATTATTAAGGAAAATTTAATTGATGAACTTATTTTATTAGATTCTTCATATATAACTACTTTTGATAGTTATGCTTTATCTTTGGTTAAGAAATATTCTTATATATTAAATGTTACTTCTGATATTAGTGTTGTTGATGAAAATATAATTACTATATTAAAATATAAAGAATTAGATAGTATATTTGAATCTATGTATGGAGATAGTGAATTTGATACTTTAGTTAAGGATTTTTGTTTAAAAGATGATTTGAATTTGAAACAAGATATTATTAGATTATCAAATAAATTAAATTTGTTAATTGATAAAGATAAATATTTAGATAATTATTTTGATATATATAACGATACTTTTTTAAATAATGTAGTAAGTAAATATGAGAGACTTATTCGAGATAATGTTTTAGAGTTGCAGGGAATCTATAATGAATTACAGAAATATATTTCTTTTGATTTGGTTAAAAAGTTAGATGATTATTTTAGTGTTTTATTTAATGCTCATTGTTATGAAGAACATTTGCCAATTCTATCTTTAAGTCTTCCTAGGTTTGTTGGAGTAGATGAATTGGGATTGTGCTATAAGGAAGAGTTAAAAAGTAAGATTGATGATATTAAAAAGTTGCTTAAGTATGATTCTAATTTGGATATGGTAAATTCTATTAAAGATACATTTAAATATATAAATGTAATAATTAAAATTATTAGAGAATTAGATAAGAGAATATGTGAATATAAATTTAATAATAATAGTTTTGAATTTAATGATATTGCTTTAATGGCTATAAAGATTGTTAAGGATAATGAGGATATTAGAGAAGAAATAAAAGAATATTTTAATGAAATTATGATTGATGAGTATCAAGATACTTCAGATATTCAAGAGGAGTTTATTAAATTAATTGAGAATAATAATGTTTATATGGTTGGCGATATTAAACAATCTATATATAGGTTTAGAAATGCTAATCCTTATATTTTTCAAAAAAAATATAATGAATATGCTAAGAATAATGGTGGTTATAAGATTGATTTATTAAAGAATTTTCGTAGTAGATCTGAGACATTATTTAATATAAATGAAATATTTAATTTGATTATGGATGATGAAGTTGGTAATGCTAATTATTTAGAAGAACATAACATGGTTTATGGAAATGTAGATTATGATTTAGAGGATACTGGTGTTGATAATAATTTAGAAATATATAATTATACTATGAACGAAGATGATGTTTGTAGTAAAGAAGAGAAAGAGTTATTTATTGTTAGTAAGGATATTAATGATAAGATATTAAATAAATACAAAGTATTTGATAAAGAAAAGAGAATATTGAGACCTATAGAGTATTCAGATATATGTATTATAACTGATAGAAATAAGTATTTAGAAATGTATAAAAAAATATTAGAGTATTCTAATATTCCTAGTTCTATATATATGGATTTGACTTTGACAACAGATTCTGTTGTTTTGGTTATTAAGAATTTAATTCATCTTGTTTATCAAGTTAATAGTAAGATATATGATGATAGGTTTAAGTATAATTTTGTTTCAGTGGCTAGATCTTTTATATTTGGATATGATGATGATAAGATATATCAAATTATTAGTGGTAAAAAAATGTATGATGATGATATTATTTCTTTGTGTAAGAGTATTGATATTAATTTACCTTTAGAGAGAGTTATAAATGATATATTAGAAGTATTTAATGTATATATAAAATTAACTAATTTATATGATATTGATGAAAATATTATTCGAATAACTAATCTTGTTAATATAGCTAATAATTTAAGTAATCTTGGTTACTCTATGTTAGATTTTATTAATTATTTGGATGAAGTTGATAATAAGGGGTTAGAGGTTAAGTATTCAATTAATAATAAGGGTAGTAATGCTGTTAAGATAATGAATATACATAAGTCTAAAGGACTTGAATTTAGTTTATGTTATTTTGTTGGTATGCATAATCAATTTGCAATTAAAGAATTAAATGATAAGATGTTATTTAATAAAGAATATGGTGTTATATTGCCTAGTTTAAGAAATAATGAATTGGATGATACTATATTGAAAGCATTATACAAGAGGGATTTTTATTTAGAGGAGATTTCTGAGAAGATAAGACTTTTTTATGTTATGTTGACGAGGTGTCGTGAAAAGATGATTATTGTTACTTCTTTAAATAAGGATATGGATTCTTATAATAGATTAGTTCCTAAAGAAAAGAGAATGAAATATAGATCTTTTTTAGATATATTGAATTCTATTAGTGTTATTGATAAATATGTAAAAGATGTATTTTGTGAATGTGAAAAAGATTATGATAATATTAGGTTAAAAGAAATAGAGAATGATAAAACTAATATAGTTATTCAGGAGAGAGTAAATAAGATTAATTATCAAATTATTAATAATAAACATTTTTCTAAGGAAACTAATAAAATATTAGATATGGATACGATTAAAAAAATGGAAACTGGTACTAGAATACATGAGGAATTAGAATATGCTTCTTTTGATGATGATAGTAATAAATATATTAAGAACTTGTTTGATAATAAGAAGATTAGTCGTGATTATATAAATAAATATAGTGAATATGAATTTATTTATGAAAAGGATAATATGGTATATAATGGGGTTATTGATTTGATGTTAGAGTATGATAATTATATAAATATTATTGATTATAAATTAAAGAATATTATAGATTATAATTATATAAAACAGTTAAATGGATATAAAGAATATATAGAGAGTATTAGTAATAAAAAGGTATATATATATCTATATTCATTAGTAGATAATATTTTGGAGGAACTATGAATAATATAATAGCAATTATGTATGATTTTGATAAAACGTTAATTACTAAGGATATGCAAGAATATACTTTTATACCTGATTTAGGAATTGAATCTAGTGAATTTTGGAGTATCGTTAGTAAATATACTAAGAAATATAAGATGGATTCTGTTTTAGCATATATGTATTGTATGTTAATGAAAACTAAAGAGAATGGTAAAGAATTAAAAAGTGAATATTTGAAAGATATAGGTAAATATTTAGAATTATATCCTGGTGTATTGGATTGGTTTGATAGAATAAATGAGTATGCACATAGTTTAGGACTTGAAGTTGAACATTATATTATATCTTCTGGTCTTAAAGAAATAATATGTGGTTCTCAAATAGCGAATAAGTTTAAGGAAATATATGCTTCAGAATTTTTATATGATGACAATGATAATGCAATATGGCCTAAATTGGCTGTTAATTATACGAATAAGACACAATTTATATATAGAATAAATAAGGGTGTATTGGATATATCTGATGACAATAAATTAAATAAAAAAATGCTGTATGATGATAGAAGAATTATGCATTCTAATATGATATATATTGGGGATGGTTTAACAGATGTTCCTTGTATGCAATTAACAAAAGATCATGGTGGTGTTAGTATAGCGGTATATACTGATGAATCAAAGAGTGTAGCAAAATCTTTATTGCAGGATGAAAGAATTAGTTATATAACTAAAGCTGATTATAGTAAAAATAGTGAACTTGAAACTGTTATGAAGATGGTTTTAAATAAAAAGGCATTAAATATGAAGTTGAAAGGAATACAATCGAAGTTAGAGGAAATGGTCAAATAAAAAAACTACATTAAAAACGTGAGAGTGTAAAAAACTTTGGAGAGTGTAAAAAACTTTGTGTAAAGTTACCAATCCATGGTAATAAAGATATTTGAGATTGATTATATCAGTCTCTTTTTGTTACCATAATAATATAAATTAAATAATTTTCAAAGATCAATTTAATCGTTCTGGATATAAAATATTAAGTTCATTATGAATTATATCTCAATTAGGGTATCTAGTAGTCCATTTTTTCTCTACATTTTTAGTAGCTAAAAATAAACATTTCATTAAAGAATTATCACTTGTAAATACACCTTTAGTTTTAGTATATTTTTGATAAGAACGATTTAAACTTTCAATAGCATTAGTTGTATACATTATTCTTCTCAATTCTTTAGAATAATTGAATAAAGTACAAATTGCTTCCCAATTATCTTCCCAAACTTTTAAACTTGTTGGGTAAATGGAATTCCATTTACCTTTTACTTTTTCTAAATTTTCTCGTGCCTCCTTTTCATTATTTGATTTATATATAGTTCTTAAATCATTACAAAATTCTTTTAAATGTTTATAAGAAACAAATTTAACTGAGTTTCTAATCAAATGAACAATGCATCTTTGCTGCATAGCATTTGGATAAACTGCTTTAATTGCTTCATTTATACCTTTTAAGCCATCAGAACATATATATGTCTTTAACTCCGCGATTCTTTAATTCATTTAAAGTACCTAACCAATATTTAGCTGATTCATTTTCTCCAATCCATATTCCTAGCACTTCCTTAAATCCTTCTGTAGTAGCTCCAAGAATAACATAGGAGGCTTTTTTACTATAACATTTTCTTGCTTAACATTAAAATGTACCGCATCAATAAAGACAATTGGATAAACTTCTTTTAATGGTCTTTTTTGCCATTCTTCTATTTCTTCTAAAACAGCATCAGTAATATTGCTAATCATTGTAGCAGACAATTGAACTCCGTATATATCTTCGATAGAATCACTTATTTCTCTAGTAGATAAACCTTTTCCATAAAGATTTATAACTTTCTCTTCAATTCCAGAAATATCTCTTTTATTTTTAGGAACGATTTGTGGTTCAAATTCGGCATTTCTATCTCTAGGAATAGATAAATCAAATTCGCCAAATTGACTTTTTACTTTTTTAGAAGAATATCCATTTCTATAGTTTGATTTTTCTATTTTATTATCACTTTTTTCATATCCCATAGATGAATCAAATTCAGCATTCATCATAGTTTGAATAGTATCTTTAAACATATCTTTTAATGCATAAGCAATATCATTTGCATTTTTAATATCATAATTTTCTAATAAATATTTAACAACTTCATTATTTTTATTTTCTTTCATACAAAAAATCCTTTCTTGGCTATATATTTCTATATTACCATAGAAAGGATTTATCTTTACACAAAATTATTTACAGACTCTTTTTGTTTATCCATTAATTTGTTTCATTACTTCTTCAGCAAAGTTTTCTTCTCTTTTTTCCATTCCTTCGCCAACTTCATATCTAGTAAAACTGATTATTTTACTTCCGTTAGATTCTACATACTTAGATACTTTTTGTTTGTTTTCTTTTATAAATGGTTGATCTATTAAGCATACTTCTTCATAGTATTTATTAATTCTACCATTTACTATCATATCTATTTTACTAGAATCTAGTCCTTCATTTTCAGCTTGTTCTTTAAGAATAGTTCTTTCTTTTTCTAGTACTTCGCTTGGAATATCTTCACGAGTTAAATATAATGGTCTCATAGCGGCTGCTTGCATAGCAATATCTTTTGCTACTTCTTCATTATTTGTTAATCTTGTTAAAACAGCAATTTTTCCACCCATATGAGAATAAGTTCCAAATACTTCTGTATCTTCTTTTTCTACTATTTCAAATCTTCTAAAAGATATTTTTTCACCAATTTTAGAAGTTTTGTCAATTATTAATTCTTCTAATGTATTTTCCCCTGCTTTTAATTTTAGGGCTTCTTCTACTGTAGATACATTATTATCAATAATAGTACTAGCAATAGTTTTTACTAGGTTGACAAATTCTTGGTTTTTAGCAACAAAGTCTGTTTCAGAGTTTACTTCTATGATAACGGCTTTATTTCCTTTAATTTCAATATGAGCTAAACCTTCAGCAGCTATTCTTGTTTGTTTTTTTGCTGCTTTTGATATGCCTTTTTCACGAAGCCAAGTAATAGCTTCTTCCATATTTCCATTTGTAGCTTCTAAAGCTTTTTTGCAATCTAGCATACCAGCGCCAGATATTTCTCTTAGTTCTTTTACCATATTTGCACTAATCATATTATCTATTCTCCTTGTTTTAAAGCATCAATTAGTTCATCTTTTTTCATTTTTGAGTAGCCTTTGATTTCTTTTTTCTTTGCTAATTCTTTAAGTTCAGAAACGGTTAGAATTGTTAAATCAATTTTAGGTTCTGATTTAACTTCTGTTACTGGCTTTTCTATTTTTGTTTCTTCTTTTTTAGCATTTACTTCTTTTTTGATTTCTTTTTTTGATGGTTTATCATATTTAACTTGTTTTTTTGTTTCGTCTTCTGTTATATAATCTACAACTGGTAAATTTAATGCTTCAGCAGCAGCGTTATTTAGTACTCCTAATATTACTTTAATTGATTTAACTGCATCATCATTTCCAGGTATAACATAATCAATGTTATCTGGATCACAATTAGTGTCTATTAATCCGAATACAGGAATTCCTAATCTGTTTGCTTCTCTTATTGCATTGTATTCTTTTGTAGAATCTACGATAATTACTGCTTGTGGTAATTTTTCCATATTTCTGATACCACATAGGTTTTTATTTAATTTGTCATATTCTTTCTTCAATCCTACAACTTCTTTTTTTGGTAATTTTTCAAATGTACCATCTTTTTCCATGTTTTCAATTTGTTCTAGACGATAAACTCTATTTTTAATTGTTTTAAAATTAGTTAAAGTTCCTCCTAACCATCTTTCTGTCATGTAAAACATTCCAGTTCTTTCTGCTTCTTCACGGCATACTTCTTGGGCTTGTTTTTTTGTACCTACGAATAATATTTTTCCACCTTCAGATACGATATTTTTTAATACTTCATATGATTTTTCTAAAGCATCTACTGTTTTTTGTAAATCCATAATATAAATATCATCTCTTGTTGAATAAATATATTCTTTCATTTTTGGATTCCATCTTTTGGTTTGATGACCAAAGTGAACTCCGGCTTCTAATAAGTTGCTCATTCCTACAACTGCCATATTTTTCATCTCCTTTGTTTAATCTTCCAAATATCTCTTCTTTAGATTATCACCTTTTGGCACTAGATATCTAAATCAATATTTGTGCTATTTTTTCTGAAAAGCCATACTTATATTATCATAATTTTGTTTGACTGACAATACTTTTTTAATTAACACTTGTTATTTTCTTGTATATACTATTATAGGGTGGTTATGTGATAAATTTTTTTCTTGAATTGAATTATGTGTGGCAAGCTCTTTTAGCTACGTTATTTACTTATGGAGTAACAGCATTAGGGGCTATGATTGTATTTTTGTTTAAAAAAGTTAATAAGAGTGTTTTGGATGCTATGTTAGGATTTTCAGCTGGTGTAATGACTTCTGCATCTTACTTTTCTTTGATAGCTCCTGCTATATCAATGAGTGAAATACTTAATTTAAGTAATGTTATAGTATTATTAGGGTTCTTATGTGGTGGATTTTTACTTTTTATTGGTGATAAAGTATGTGATAGATTAATTAATTCTAAAAATAAAAGGGTCTTGATGTTAATATCTTCTATAACTCTTCATAATATTCCTGAGGGGTTAGCGGTAGGTGTGGCATTTGGTTCAACTTTTTATGGATTAGATGGTGCTACTGTGGCATCTGCTTGTCTTCTTGCTTTGGGAATTGGAATACAGAATTTTCCAGAGGGTAGTGCGGTGGCTTTGCCTTTAATTAGAGAAGGAATGTCAAGAAGAAAAGCTTTCTTTTATGGACAATTGTCAGGAATTGTGGAACCTATTTCTGGTGTTTTGGGAGCTCTTCTTGTAATTAAAATTAGAACTTTATTGCCGTTTTTGTTGTCTTTTGCTGCTGGAGCTATGATTTATGTTGTTGTATCAGAATTGATTCCAGAGAGTCAAACTAATGAAAAAAAAGATTTAATGGCATTATTTACTATTATAGGATTTGCTGTTATGATGTTACTTGATATTAGTCTTTAATTATTTGTAACTATATATATATCCTTCTGGTACTTTTCCTTCTATGATGTTAATGGATATAGGTATTTCATTTGATATGGCAACTCTTTCTGTAACAAGAGGTAATGTTATTTGACTTGATACTTCAACGAAGACACTTAAACTAATTAAAGCGTTGTTTATTCCATATGGTTTAACGCTTGTTTCAATGTTACTTTTAATATCTCCAAGATAAGTAAATTTAATATCTATGTATGGACCAATATTATTTAGAATGGGATTATCAAATATTATTCCTAAAGGTACACTTCCTATGGTACCTTTTTTTAATAAGTTATTATCATTTCTAGATAAACTACTATTTAATGCATCTATATTACCTTGTTCTAATTCTTTGAAACTATTTTCAATATTATAAGTTATTTCTCTTAATAATCTGTTAACTTCATATGAATTATAATTAATCATATTAATATTATTTTCACCATCATATTGAATTGTATATATTTCTTTCTCTTTTAACATATTCATTACTTTATCTGTAACTGATGCATTGATTACCATTGTTACAATTTTTCTAGTATCAGATATAGCTATTGGTAATAATACTTTTTTAAATTTATTACTAAGAAATGTTATTAATAAAATAGCTATAATTATTGATAGAATTATTATAGTTAAAGATAGGGAAATATATGTGCTTATTTTTTTCTTTTTATATTTTCTTAGTTTTAACATATGATGCTCCTAATAGAGTATATGTATTTTAATTAATTTGTGTATAGATGCTTGATATATAAGCAATTGTGACTAAAATATTACCATTTTATGGTATTGTAAAGTTTTTTTATTGGTGTTATAATTACATTGGCTAATTTAGTTTGAAAGTGAGATGTAGTATTGATGAATAATGATAAAGTTGGGCACTTTATTGCAAAGTTAAGAAAGAAGAAAGGTTTAACACAGGATGAACTTGGTAATATGCTAGGTATAAGTGGTAAATCTGTGTCTAAGTGGGAACGTGGGCTTAATATGCCGGATATCTCTTTAATATATAAATTAAGTGAAGTTTTTGATGTTGATTTAAATCAATTATTAAATGGAGAAGATGCAATTAAGTCGGTTGTTGATTTGCAAAATGAAGAAAATGCTGTTAATACTTTAAAAATAGAATCTGATGATAAATCATTAAGAAAAACTAAAAAGAAATCTAAGAAACGATTAAAGTTTAAAATAATAATCTCTTTAATAATTATTGTGTTATTTGTGATTGCTTTTGTTATTTGGGTTCATAATAAGGGAGATAGTTATGCTGTTGAAAGTTCAACGGAAGGCTTTACTGTAGATGGAAAATTAACTATAAAAGATAATGGTTATGTTTTATATGTATCCAATATTTCATGTCTTTTTAAAGAATGTTTAACAGAAACAATTAATACTGCTCAATATTCTGTTGCCATTAACAATAATGTTTTATTTAGAAGTGGTATTCTTGATTATACTTCAAAAAAAGAAAAAATTACTTTGGATGATTATTTAAAAAATATAACAATAGGTGTTCATGATGATTATAGATTTTATGGTTTTAATAAAAATAATATTATTGGTAATTCTGATTTAATATATGTTCACTTGGAATTGTCTTTAGGAAACGGAAAAATTAAAAATTATGATATAAATCTACGAATAGCAGACAAAAAGTAGTTAATTCGCCTTGGTGTCGACAGAATTCGCCTTAAGAGTTGTGGAAAAGTTTAGTTCTATATAGTAAGATTTTGGTAGAAAGGAGGAAGAGTGAAGAAGTATTTTATATTTTTATTAGTTGTTATTTGTATTCCTTTTACTGTTTATGGATTATCTCATGAAAAAGTGTTTTATGTTAATTCAAATGGAATTGAAATGACAGAACAGGAGTATAATAATTTACTTAGTGTAGGTTTTACGGAGTTTCAAATAAAGAATATGTCTCTTTCAGAATTTAATGATAATAAAGACTTACATGGACAAGTAGAAGCAAGTGTTAAAAAATATTACAAAACTGTTACAAATACTTTAACTGGTAAGGTTATAGAATCGCGAGAAGCTTCATATGATGAATTTTTGAGGGAAAAAGAAAACCCTACTAAAGATACAGGATTTATTATGACTTCATGGATACAGATGACTAATAATATAATAACTATTTCGGATTATTATAAAAGATATAAGGCAGATATGTTTTGGATGTCTATGCCACCGGTAAGAAGTTTTGATACTTTTGCTATTGGATTTAACGATTATGAGATAGAAATTGTTTCTAGTGTTATTCCGTTAACGATTGTTTATACTTATTCGGATGGTACCGATATTACACAAACGGCAGGTTATACACAAAAGATTACTTCAAAAGGTGCAGGAGTCTCTTTTAAGTTACCATCTGAACATATTGTTGGCTTAAGTAGTTATATGTATTATAATATTGAAAAAATAACATCAAGTGAAGTAACGTCTTTGATATCATGTTCAGATTATGTTCATGCAAATAGAACTTCAACGATGGCACGTGCAACTGATTATAATTTAGACTTTTTTGGAATAGTGCGTGGTGTATCTATGGATGGTTATTATAATTATCAAAATTGTGCTCAAGCATCTTGGGAAGGATCTTGGTAAAATATTAATATATATGTAATAATTTCTATACCCGTCCTTCAATGAAAGATTACATATATATAACAAAAAAACTAGCAATATTCTTATGGTCATTTTGAGTGTTGACTATAAGGAGAATATATAGTTTTATTACTTAGCTAAGATTATATATTAATTTAAAACAGAATAGAATATGAGAGTAACATATTTGTAAAAAGATTATATTAGGTTATAATCTTTTTGTCATTATTTTATTTTTTAAAAAATAAGTTTTAAAATAAATATTATTGAAAAACCTTTTTTTTTATTATATACTATAAATGTAAGTACATATTTTGGAGAAGTGATATATATGAAAAGTAGTAAAATAATGAAATATTTTGAACAATATGTTAGTAATTTTGATATGAATAATGGTGTTGTTAAGATGAAGTATTTTCATTCTTTAAAAAGTATGGATATTGCGCGTGATATTGCTATTAATATGGGGATTTTTACAGATGATGAGATAACTTTAATAGAATGTATTGCTTTATTTCATGATATTGGTAATTTTGAACAGAAAAGTACTTTTTGTATGTTAGAACCCAGAGAAGAAGATAGTACAATGAAATCAATTGAGGTTTTATTTGATGAAGGGTTGATTAGAAAAATAACTTCTGATACTAAATATGATAATATAATAAAGGTTGCTATTTATTGTCATAATAAAGAGGGGTTACCTAAGAAGATAAATGAAAAGGCTGTGTATATATGTAATATTTTAAAAGATGTTCATAGATTAGAAGAATTGAGACTTGTTACTAATTATCCTTATATTGATAATAGAATTACTTCTTATCCGACAGATGTTGTTTATAATGATTTTAAATTATTTAGGTTGATGGATAGTAAAGTTTCTGAAAATAATGCTGATAATATTTTGGTGTATTTGTCTAATATATATGGAATTAATTATAAATATAGTTATTCATTAATAAAAGAAAATAATTATATTCATAAGATTATAAATGCTTTATCTTTTGGAGATGATAAAGTTGAGAGGTTTTTTAGACAAATAGAAGTTGTTTTAAATACATATATTGATAAAAAAATAAGTTAAAGTATAAAAATGTTGAAAAAGTAATAAAGTATGATATAATTATATTACTTTTTGGTGAAAAGCTTTGATCAATAGGAGTAAATTAATGTTATTTTATAGAGAGTTAGTGTTTGGTGGAAACTAATAGATATGTTAATTGAAGGTAGATTGGGAGTTATATATTTGAAATTAAGTAGAATATGTCGTTTACTGCGTTAAAGTTTTGAGTGATAGATTATAATCTATAAGAAAGGTGGTACCGCGAGTAATCGTCCTTTTACATAGATTGTTTTTTTATTTTAGAAAGGAATGAATTATATGTTAGAAAAAAAATATGATCATAATAAAGTAGAAGAGGGAAAGTATGATTTTTGGTTAGAAAATGATTATTTTAAATCAGGAGATTTAAGTAAGGAACCTTTTTGTATTGTTATTCCTCCTCCAAATGTAACTGGTAAATTACATTTAGGTCATGCGTGGGATACGGCTTTACAAGATGTTATAATTCGTTATAAAAAGATGTGTGGATATGATACTTTATGGTTGCCTGGAATGGATCATGCTGCTATTGCTACTGAGTCTAAAGTTGTTGCTAAGTTAAAAAGTGAGGGTATTGACAAATATAAATTGGGACGTGAAGGTTTTTTGAAAGAAGCTTGGTCATGGAAAGAAGAGTATTCAAAAAATATTAGACAACAATGGGCTAAGCTTGGTCTTGCTCTTGATTATTCTAAGGAAAGATTTACTTTAGATGATGGATTAAGTGATACGGTTAAGTATGTATTTGTTGATCTTTATAATAAGGGATTAATATATAAAGGAAAGAGAATAATAAATTGGGATCCTGTTGCTAAAACAGCGGTATCTAATGAAGAGGTTATTTATAAAGATACACCTGGTGCTTTTTATCATATTAAATATTTTTTAGAAGATAGTAGTGATTATTTAGAAGTAGCTACGACAAGACCTGAGACTATATTTGGTGATGTTGCTCTTGCTGTTAATGAGAAAGATGCTAGATATCATAAATATATTGGTAAGAATGTTATATTACCTATTGTTAATAGAAAGATACCTGTTATTGCAGATTATCATGCTGATCCAGAGTTTGGTACGGGTGTTGTTAAAATAACTCCTGCTCATGATCCTAATGATTTTGAAGTTGGAAATAGACATAATTTAGAGAGAATTGTTATAATGAATGAAGATGCTACGATGAATGAAAATGCACTTCATTATAAAGGTATGGATAGATTTGATTGTCGTAGTGCTTTAGTAAAAGAATTAGATAAATTAGGTTTATTAATTAGTGTTGAACCGATTGTACATAGTGTTGGTTATAGTGAAAGAACGGATGCTATGATAGAACCGTATTTGTCTACGCAATGGTTTTTGTCTATGGATAAATTATCAAAGAGGGTTCTTGAGGTACAAAAGGATAAGAGTAAGAAGATTAATTTTGTTCCTAAGAGTTATGAAAAGATTCTTACTAATTGGTTGACTAATTGTCATGATTGGTGTATTTCTAGACAACTTTGGTGGGGACACAGGATTCCAGCTTGGTATAAGGGTGATGAAATATATGTTGGAATAGATGCACCAAAAGAAGAGGGTTGGGTACAAGATAATGATGTTTTAGATACTTGGTTTAGTAGTGCTTTGTGGCCATTTGCTACTTTAGGATGGTTAGAACATAATTCTTTGTTTGATAGATATTTTCCTACTGATGTTTTGGTGACTGGATATGATATTATATTTTTTTGGGTAGCAAGAATGGCTTTTCAATCTTTAGAATATACTGATCAAAGACCATTTAAGGATTGCTTAATACATGGACTTATTCGTGATAAAGAAGGAAGAAAGATGTCTAAGAGTCTTGGCAATGGAGTAGATCCTATGGATGCTATTAGTGAATATGGTTGTGATAGTATTAGATTTTTCTTAACTACAACAAGTGCTATGGGACAAGATCTTAGATATGATGAAGAAAAAATTAAATCTATTTGGAACTTTGTAAATAAATTGTGGAATGCTTCTAGGTATGTTCTTATGAATATAAAAGATTTACGAGAAGTTAAGTTAGATAATCTTTCTTTAGAGGATAAATGGATTTTGACTAAGTATGAAGAAGTTGTAAAGATTGTTACTTATCATATGGATAGATATGAATTTAATTTGGCTGGATCAATTTTGTATGATTTTATTTGGTCAGTATTTTGTGATAAATATATTGAAATGTCTAAGTTTAATATTGATAAGGTAACTACTAAGAGTACGTTATATACAGTACTTGTTGGTATTTTAAAAATGATGCATCCTTTTATGCCTTTTGTTACTGAAGAAATATATCAAATGTTACCTATTAAAGAAACTAAATCAATTATGATAAGTGAATATCCTTTATATGATAAAAAATATGTATATGAAGTGTTTTCTGTTGATAATATGCTTTTATTTGTTACTTTGTTTAGAAATGAAGTTAAAGAGTTAAATATTCATAATTATGGTGTTAAAGTTAATATTTCTGATATTGAAATTAGTACTTTGGTTAAGAATATGCTTAAATTAAATGATAAAGATAATGTAGATGGTTATAGTATTTCTAAAAATATAATTAAAGATGATTTAGAGATTACTATTTTCTATAATGATGAGACTAATAAGGAAGATGAAAGAAAAAAACTTGAGAAAGAAAGAGAAAAATTAGAGAATTCAATTAATAGAAGAGAAGTATTGCTTGGTAATTATAATTATGTTAATAAGGCTCCTAGTTCTGTTGTAGAAAATGATAGGGTGTTATTAAGTAAGGAGAAAAAGGAATTAGATATAATACTAGACAAATTAAATAATTTATAGATAGAATTTTTGAATTCTATCTTTTTTGTATATATAAAAATAATTGGTAAATACTAGTAATGATTATTATAATAGAAAGGGATGATATTGTGCTAAAAGAGTTGTTTTCAATGTTGGCAAGAACTTTACTTGTACTTACTGTTTTATTTTTTATGGTAAAGTTAATGGGAAAGAAACAAGTAAGTCAAATGAATATGTTTGATTATATTATAGGTATTACTTTGGGAAGTATTGTGGCTGATGTTTCGATGGATATAGAGAAGAATTTGTTGTCTGGAATATCGTGTATTTTATTATATTGTTTTATATCAATTATTATTTCAGAATTATCTTTAAAGAGTATTAAGTTAAGGGAATTTTTTAATGGAAAGGATACTATTATTATAGAACGTGGTAAATTACTTAAAAAGAATATGAAAAGTTGTAAAATAACGGTAAATAATTTAGAAACAGAGGCTAGGCTTATGGGGTATTTTTCTTTGGATGAGATTGATTACGCTATTATGGAGAAGAATGGTAAAATAAGTTTTAAACCTAAAGAAAAAAATAAGCCTTTAGAAAAAGGAGATTATTTGGATAAGGTTATAGATGATGGACTTGTATATAATTTAATTATAGATGGGGAATATGTTGTTAAGAATATGGAAAAGGTTGGTAAGGATAGGAAGTGGATTAATCATTATTTGAAAGTAAATGGATATAAGTTTAGTGATATTCTTCTTTTGACAATAGATGGTAATGATAAAGTTATGGTATATAAGAGATAAATTATTTCTCATAATTTTCCATAATTTTTTTTAATATTTATAGTATCATTATATTGTTGGAGATGATATAATGTTAGAACTTAAAAAGATATATAAAGAGTATATAATGGGAGACTTTAAACACGTTGCTTTGGATAAGGTAAATCTTAATTTTAGAAAAAATGAATTTGTATCAATATTGGGTCCTTCTGGTAGTGGTAAGACTACTTTGTTAAATATAATAGGAGGATTGGATAATTATACTAGTGGGGATTTGATTATTAATGAGGTTTCTACTAAAGATTTTAAAGATAATGATTGGGATATATATAGAAACCATAGGGTAGGTTTTATATTTCAAAATTATAATTTGATAGGTCATCAGTCTATTTTATCTAATGTTGAGCTTGCTTTAACTTTATCTGGGGTGGCATAGTATTACTAGTTAACAAATTATGAAATTACTTAAGGAAGTAGCTAAAGATAAACTTGTTATAATGGTTACTCCTAATCCTGAACTGGCTCGAGCTTATTCTACTAGAATTATTGAACTTAAGGATGGAAGAATTATTAGTGATTCTAATCCTTATGATGGTAAGGTTAATATTGTTGAAGATGAAATTATTAGAAAGAATAAGACTAAGAAGACACATATGAGTTTTAAAACGGCTCTTGGTTTATCATTTAATAATTTGATGACAAAAAAAGGAAGAAATATTCTTACGGCATTTGCTGGTTCTATTGGTATAATTGGTATTGCTTTAATACTTAGTTTATCTAATGGTGTTAATAAATATATAGAAAATGTTGAGGCGGAAACTTTATCTAGTTATCCTTTAACTATTGTAGAGTAATCGGCTATTTGACAGAAATTATGGGTATTTTAGCTAGTGGGAAAGATAAGAAATTAATCATGATAAGGATAAGATATATTCAAATACTATTATGAATAAGATGTTTAATTCTTTTGTTATTAAGGTTTCAAAAAATGATTTAAAAACATTTAAAAAATATCTAGATAATAATGATGAGATAGGAAAATATGTTAATGAAATAAAATATGGTTATAATATAGATTTAAATATTTTTAATACTTATAATGATGAACTTGTTAAAGTAAATCCTAGTAATTTGATGAGTGATTTGGGTATGATTAATTGTAATGAAATGTCATCAATGTATAGTAGTTTTGGGATGGGTTCTAGTGATGTTTTTGTAGAGCTTATGGATAACAAAGAAAATGTACTTAGTCAATATGATTTAATATATGGTAGTTATCCTGAGAAATATGATGAAGCTGTTTTGATAGTTAATAGTAATAATGAAATAAATGATTATACTCTTTATGCGTTAGGATTAAAAGATCAAAAAATGTTAAAAGAGATGATGTATAATGTTATGAAGAGGGTGGAAGTTGATGATGCTGATTTAGAACTTTCTTATGATGATATATGTAATATTGAATTTAAGTTGATGATTAATACAGATTTATTTACTAAAGAAGGAAATAGGTATGTTGATAGAAGCAATGACTTAAATTATGTTAATAGTATATTAAATAAATCTGTTCCTTTTAAAGTGGTTGGTATTTTGAGAGGAAATGATGATTCTGTTTCTTGTGTGTCTAAAACTGGTGGTGTAGGTTATACTAGTAAGTAGACTGAATATGTTATTGATAGCATTAAAAAATCTTCTATAGTTCATGAACAGGAAAATAATAAGGAAGTAAATATATTTACTGGTAGTACATTTAAATTGGATGAAAGTTATGAAGATAATTTACGTAAATTAGGTGTTACTTCTGTTGATAATCCTTCAAGTATTTCTATTTATTCTAAGGATTTTGAAGCAAAGGAAAATGTTGTTAGAATAATTGATGAATATAATAAGGAAGCTTTGGAAGAAAAAAATTACTTATACTGATACAATAGGATTACTTATAAATAATGTTACGACAATTGTAAATATAATTAGATATGTTTTAATTGCTTTTGTATCTATTTCATTAGTGGTATCTTCAATTATGATAGGTATTATTACTTATATTAGTGTTTTAGAGAGAACAAAGGAAATTGGTATATTAAGAAGTATTGGTGCAAGTAAGAAGGATATTGCTAGGGTATTTAATGCAGAAACTTTTATTATTGGTCTTTTTGCTGGATGTATGGGTATTATTATTGCTTTAATTTTAAATATTCTTATTAATGTTATTATAAATAATTTAAGTGGTATTAGTGATATTACTAAGTTACCTTTGGTTGGTAGTATAATTTTAATAATTATTAGTGTTTTATTAACGATGTTGGGAGGATTAATTTCTTCGAAAATTGCTAGTAATAAGGAAACTGTTTTGGCCCTTAGTGCAGAATAAACTTGACTATGATTAAAAATTGAGTTAATATATACTTAAAAGAAATAAAGCGGAGGTAATAATGAATAATATAGGAGAAAAATATTTACCACTTGGTACGGTTGTTTTACTTGAAGGCGGTACTAAGAGAGTTATGATTACTGGCTTTGCTACGGCTTCTTCAGATGATCCTGATTTAATATATGACTATGCTGGTTGTATGTATCCACAAGGTTTTATAACTAGTAATCAAACGATATTATTTGATCATGATCAGATTCAAAAAATTTATCATTTTGGATTGATTGATCCTGAGTGGGTAGAGTTTCAAGATAATTTGAAGAAGTTCTTAGAAAGTTTAGATGAGCAAGATATTTCTATTATAGGTAATAATATTAATAATACTCAAGTTGGAATGAATTCAATTGGTGTTAATAATAATTATATTTCTAACAATGCTAATTACAATACTATGCAATCTAATCCTGTTAATGCTAGTTTTGGTTCTTTAGGTGTTAATAATAATTTTGTTAATAGTAATCCACAAACTAATTTTTCTAATGCTCATTTTCAAGGTAATTCACAAAATATTGTATTTAATGGTCAGAATGTTTCACAAACTAATCTGTCTCAATCAAACTTAAATAATATGATTAATAATGCAAACATTAATAATAATTTACAAAATACTGGTGTTGCTAGTAATCAAATTAATCAAAATGATGTTAATGGTCAGAGTTAAATAAAAGAGTTAAATAAAAGATTAAAATTAGTCTTTTATTTTTTTTGTATGTATGTTATAATTTATTTAATAGGAAGGTAGGCTTGGAGGTATTATTATGAACAAAAGAAATGTATTATTTGTTTTGTTATTGTTTTTTGTGAATATTTCTTTTGTGTATGCTGATTGCACTGATGAAGAAAAAAAGGCATTTAGAGAAATATCTTCAAATGTTACAATAGATAATAGTTTTGATTATGCTACTAAGACATATACGTTAGTTATTAATTTGGTTGATGACAGTAAATATGATATCAATTTAAATAATCGTAATGATTCTATTATTGATTGTAGTGTTAAAGATAGTGTATATACATGTACAGGGTTTAAGTCAGGAGATTATGATTTTACTATTGATGGTATTACTGATACGTGTGATATTACTTTAAAGAGGATTAATGTTAAATTGCCAAAATATAATAAATATTATGAACAGGATATATGTGATGGATATCATTACTTGGATGTTTGTTCTGAATTTTTTGATAGAGATATTACTGAAGATGAATTGATAAATATACTATCTAGTTATGATAAGAAAGATGATGATGATGATGATTTAGAGCAAAAGGATGAAAAAAAAGATTCTTTTTTAGACGATGTTGTTAATTTTTTGATTTCTTATTATATTGAAATAATAGTGGTTATTGTTTTTATAGTTCTATTAATTTTAACTATAATTATGATTGTACGCTCTTCTAAGAAAAGGAGGCGACTTGAATGAGTAATAAAAAATATTTGATTATTATAGTTTTTCTGTTTTTAATGCTATTACCTTTTAAATGTGTTTTGGGATATGAATTTGGTGGAAGTCCATTTGATCCTCCTTCTGATCCAGGTGGTTCTAATCCTGGTGGAGGAGGTGGTGGCGGCGGTACACCAACTCCTACTAAATGTCCTTTTAGTCCTGGTGATGCTAATGTTTATGATCCAGGTGATGGTTATGTTTACAGATATATAGTTAAATTTTCGATTAAATCGGCAAAAGAGAGCTTTAAAATTAATATTTCGGCTTATGATCAAGAAAATAATCTTATAACTTCTTCTATGGACAATGGAAATTATAATCATCCAGATATAAATATAACTGCTGGAATGTCAATTGGTATGCAGATTTTTGAAGAAAATTATTATAGACGTAATTTGGGGATGTCAATAGTAGAGGAAAAATGTAAAAAAGTAGAGGTTGTTAAAACTAAATGTTCTTGTACTAGGTCTTCTGGTACTTCTGGAGATAATACTACTGTTTCTTCTATTAATGGTAATTATGTAGTAAGTAATTTAAATAATTATTTTAATAATAATGAAGCTAGTTTGATGCGTTTTGATTGTCCGTTTGAAGTTGAAAAAAAGTGTTCTGATATACCAAAACCGTCAGGTTGTGATTCCTGTACAGAAAAAACAGAGACAACTGTTACATATAAATATGATTCTAAGGGATATGTTTATTTAAATTATTGTTTAAGAAAAACTGGTGAGAGTGGATGTAGAAATAGAATTGGTGATGCTTACAAGAATTTTGCCCAGAATAAAGAATTAAAAAATATAGGTAATTCAGCAAAAAGTGTAATAATATTACCAAATTCTAATAGTTCTGGTAATGATTATATTATATATCCTGAAGGTAAGGAAAGTGAAATTATAAATTTTAATAATTATGAACCAATAGGATATGCTATTTCTTATTATGAACAGCGTAATGAAACTGATACTAGAGCTTGTTTAAATAGAGTTCAAGAATTTATTGATGGTTATGATAATCCTGATAATCTTACTAAATTTTTTGACCAATATGATTATAGTTCTTCTGTGTTGAGTCATATTTATGAGTGTTATAAAAAGTATGAATATTCTTCTAATAAAACGTGTGTGGACAGAAGAAATGGGGAAGTATTTTATGGTGATAAGTGTAATGATTCTGTTAATGATATTATGGTTGATAGGGTAACTTATGATGATGATAATAACAATTTTCATTGGCATTATTTCTTTCCGTTAAATTGGCATACTACTGATGAATATGGTAATTTTCAAAATATTAATTATAGTGTTGATATTCAAACATTAGGAGATTTTGTTTATTCTGCTAAATTATGTCATGGTGTTATGAATGAATATTATTTTCCAGATGATCCAAATATGCCATCGTATTGGAATATGATAAAACCTGTATCTGGTGAACCATATACACATAATAGAGATATTGATATATATGATAATAGGGAGTGTATTGTTAGTTCACAATTTAATTTTTTAGTAGATCAAAAATTTTATAAAGAAAATGATAATAAATTTTTAGGATATAATTTTTATTATCGACAAATAGATCCTAGTAATCCTTTTCCTAATGGTAGAGATATATGGGTAAAAAGGAAAAAATACGATAGTGATCCTACGGCGTTTACTGAGGAAGAAGCTTTAGAAATTGTAGAGAAAACAGATAATAGTATCTGGTATAATAAATGGAAAGAAAATAATAATCTTAATTTTGTGGGAAGTTATAATACTATTGGATATGCATCACTTAAGAATATTAATGAAATTAGGAAACTTAAAAATAGTTCTGGTACACAATGTTATAGTGATAATGGTACTATATATGGCGATTATCTTGGATGGTGTAATATGAGAGCAAATGGTATTAGTAATTTTGTTACGGAATATTTTGATTATGTTGGTGCACGTAATTATAGTACTATGAAGAGTAGTTACTTTTTGGGATGCGGAAGTGCTAATGAAGGTGAATCTTACTGTAAGAGTGGTGGTAGTTCATGAAATGGTCTTTTAGTGCACTTGGTCTTATAGTTATGGGGTTATTTGGATTTATGATTTTAATGCTATTTAGTGAAATAACTATTAGTAACGAACAAGATTATTATAGTATAAAAGAAGTTACTGAATCTGCTATGATAGAGTCTATTGATATTGCATATTATAGACTTACTGGTAAGATTAAAATTTCTAGAGAAAAATTTGTAGAAAACTTTTCTAAAAGATTTGTAAAAAATTCTATTTATGGTGATGAAAATTATGATATAATATTTTATAGTATAAGAGAGGATCCACCAAAGGTAAGCATTGGGATAATTGATAGTACACAAACTTATAATATTTATACAGAGACTTTGGATCCGACAAGAATAGATGTAGTTAATAAAATTACAGCTATATTAGATAGTTATGAATAGATAAAAAGAAAGAAAGGAAGGAAAAATAATGAGTAATTTATCTAAATCTGCAAGTAAATTTTTAAAAAATAAAAATACTGTTACTGTATTGGGGGTAATTATATGTTTTATAGTTTTGATTATTGGTTATAATGTTAGAATTAATCAAAAGACAGAATTAGTTAAAGTATATTATGCTAATCAAACTATACAACCTAAAACAAAAATAACAGATGATATGATTTCTAGTGCTAATGTGCCAACATCATTTTTAGTAGGTAGTTATTATACTAATTATAATGATATAGTTGGAAAATATAGTAATTATAATACTGTTATTGCTTCTGGTAGTTTATTTTATAATGAATTATTAATAGAAGAAGAAAATCTACCTGATTCTGTATTTTATAATGTTCCAGAAGGTGAGGTAGTAGTTAGTTTTCCTGTTAATACAGTTTCTACTTATGGTAATTCTATAATGCCAAATAATCTTATTAATGTTTATGTAAAAATGATAGATGATAGTGGTAAGATTATATATGGTAGATTTATTGATAATATTAATGTACTTGCTGTTAAAGATTCTTCTGGTAAGAATGTATTTGAGTCAACTGAAGAAGAGAGAACTCCTGCATTTATATATTTCTCTTTGGTTGAACCTAAATATTTATTATTTTCTAGTATGAATTATATTGAAACTAATGATATAGAAGTAATTATAGTTCCTAATACTATTAAATATACTCCAGAGGATAAAACTGCTGTAGAAGTTACTAGTGATTATATAACTAACTTTATTATTGATAAGATAAAAATGATAGATGATCAAAAAGATTTATATAATGAATTATTAAATGAAATGGCTACACAAACTAAAGATAATACAAATAATGAATAAATAAGAATAAAAGAATAGGGGTGAATAGTTATGGATGTGCAATTTTCTCAAGTGGATTTTGGTCCTTTAAAACAATTTCTTGATAACGATGATGTTACAGATATTTCTTATAGTAATAATGGACAAGTTTGGGTAAAAACATTGTCTAAAGGTGTTTTTAGAGTAGAAAATACTGGAATTGATAATACTCTTATGGAAAAGATTGCCTTTCAATGTGCTAATACAATGGGTAAATCCTTTAATATGGCTAATCCTTTTTTGGATGCTGAGAGTGCTGAGTTGAGGCTTAATTTTGTTCATGATTCTATTGCAAGAAATGGAATTGCTGTTTTGATTCGTAAAACTCCTGCTAAAATTAGACTTGAAAAGAATAAGATTATTGCTGAGGATTATGTAAGAATTGATGTTCATGACTTTTTGCTTAAATGTGTTGAAGGACATTGTAATATATTAGTTAGTGGTGAAACTGGTAGTGGTAAAACAGAATTTATTAAGTATTTGGCTGCTCATACTAAAGAAGATGAAAAAATTATTACTATTGAAGATACTTTGGAGTTACACTTAGATAAGATATTTCCTAAGAGGGATATAGTAGCTATGAAAACTAATAATATTGCTTCATATTCTGATGTTTTGGTTACATGTATGAGACAGAATCCTAGGTGGATATTATTGTCTGAGGTTAGAAGTGCAGAAGCAGTTATGGCTGTTCGTAATTCCATTTCTTCTGGCCATAATATTTTATCTACAATACATGCTGATAAAGCATCTTCTATTCCAAATAGATTATATAGTTTACTTGAAACTAATCAGGATTTGGAACAATTTTTAAGAAGTATTCATAGATATGTACAATTAGGTGTTCATATTAAAGGGTATTATAGTAAGGAAAGAGGTAGGTTTCATAGGGAGATTGCTGAGGTATGTGAATTCTATGTTACTGAAGATAATGAACCTAAAACTAATTTGATTTATAAGAAGACTCCTGATGGAAAGGTTACTCTTCATAATCCTACGAAGTATTTACTTGGTTATTTAGAAAGTCAAGGTATGATTATGCCACCTGATATATTAGTAAAAGAGGAGTTTAAGGAACAAACAGATAATCCGTTAGATGAGACTGTATCAACAAAAACTGTTGATAATGTTAATGATTTAAAAAAACAAACTTCTTTGAGTCAAATTAATGGTGGATATGTAGATGGTAATCAAAGTTCGTTTGCCAACATTAATAGTATGAATTCTTCTACTATAAAAAATGTTAATTCAAGTAATATTTATCCAAATACTATGAGTACTGCAAATAACAATGCAAATGCACGTGTTGTTTATCCACAACAGCAATATATTAATCAACAAGGGGTTGGTCAATATAATAGAAATTTTGTACAGAATGGAAATAATATTCCTAATATAGGACAGGTTCAAAGAAGTAATCAACAAGTTGTTGGCCAAAATCCTCAATATATACAGCCTAATGGTTTACCTGTTTGGCCTAATGCTAGTTAAGAAGGTAGGTGAAATATGTTAGAATTTATTATTATAGGTGTAATATTAATATTTATTATGGCTTATAGATCTAGTAATGGTGATGGTATTTACAATTTTGCCAGGAAGCAAGCTACTGTTGTATATGATAAATATGCTCCATATACTTATAAGGTTATGCGAGAAAAAATTAAAGATTTAGGTCTTGAATTTACACCGAGACAATATGCTATTCAAATAGTTATTTTTGCTGGTCTTGCTGGTGCTATAGGTTATTTATATTTTTATAATCTAGTTGTTGCAATAATCTATGCAGTTATTGCGGTATCTACGATACCTTATATAACCTATTTGAGATGTAAGAGGCAATATAGTGAATTTATATTTGAACAGGTACAAGTGTATACTACGAATACTATTATGGAATTTAATACTACTAAGGCATTTGTTAAATCCTTAGAAGGTGTTGTGGAATCAGGTGTTTTAGAAGATCCAATTTTGTCTGATGTAAAAACAATGATATCTTTATCTTATGAAAAAGGTGATGTAACTGATTCAATTAGATATATGGATTCTAAATATCCATATTATATGGTTAAGAATATGCATCAATTGTTTTTGCAAGTTACTAAAGAAGGTTCTAAAAATACAGATGAAACCTTTGAAAATATGTTATCTGATATAGATATTCTTGTAGAAGGGGTGTATAGAGATAGGTCTGATAGAAAAAGATTTCATAAACAGTTTTTAATATTTGGTGTGTCTTTATATAGTCTTATTATGTTAATACAATTAATTCTTGGAGTAGATTCTTATGTTGAAATGATAGATGGATTACTTATGAAAATATTAGTTCATGGTGTTGTATTGATTAATAGTATTTTCCTTTTAAAGGGGGAAAAATATTATAATGAGAATGTGGGGGCTGAATAATGTATATAGAGATTTTAATTATTGCAATAATTGTTTTTGGATTGCTTATTTTAAATACTAGAATTGATACGACTAGATTTTATAAAGAAAATCAGGGATTGTTTGATTTACTTAAAGAAAAAGATTATGAATTTCTTTTAAGAGCTAAATATGGTGATAATGTTATAGATCCTGATGCTGTTTTTAGAAAAAGAGTTTTTAAGGGATTAGCAGTTTCTTTAGTAATAATATTTATCTTTATTACTAAGTTATCTTTGATATACATTATAATTGCTTTAGTAGTTGGTTATTTGGTGTTTAAGTCACAGTATATTGATTTGAAAAAATTCTATAAGAAACATTTAAATACTATAGATTCATTACTTCCATATTATTTAAAAAGCTTGGAAGTATTAGTGCAACATTATACTGTTCCAGTTGCTTTAGCAAGATCTATTGATGATGCACCAGAAGTATTTAAACCTGGTTTAAAAGAATTAGTTGCTAAGATAGATGCAGGTGACTCTTCAATTGAACCATATATGGATTTTGCTAGACAGTATCCGGTTAGAGATTCTATGCGTATGATGAGACTTTTATATAGACTTGGATTGGGAGAACAAGATAAAAAACATGAACAAATGCTATCTTTTTCTAAAACAGTTTCAGCTTTACAACTTAAAGCAAGAGAACAAAAATATCAAGATAGGTTAAATCATATGGAAAGGCAAACTATGACAATGCTTGTTTGTACTGGCGGTTCTGCTTTAATTATTATGTTAATAGCATCCTTTAGTATGATGGGGTTATAGTGTAAAATTCAATCAAAATAACTAGATATTTACATGTAAATGTGTTATAATTTGTTTAAATGATAGGAGGTGAAGTTAATGAAAGAAGCAACAGGTGAGGTTTCAATGACTGTAGTAACTTTAATAGCTATAGCTGTTATAGGTGGAATATTAGCTATTTTCTGGGGGCCTATTACAAATAAAATTGGTAGTTTATGGGGTAAAGATGCAACATGCCCATCAGGATATACTATGGTAAATGGTACATGTAAGCCAAATGGTAAATAAGTATATAGGAAAGTTGGTGTTTATGTATGAGAGACGCTTTTGGTGGAGTATTTTCTACTCAACTTATTTTAGTATTTATATTTTTGTATGTTGGGTTTATGGCAATTTCTTTTACTTATGCTAAAGCTTTTAAGTATAAGAATTCAATCATAAATTACATAGAACAGAATGAAGGTATAACTTTGAATGAAGATAAAATTGTGGGAGCAGGGTCAGTTGATTTATATCATGTATTGAATGATTTTATATGTGAAAAGTCAGCTGTACCAAATGAGATGGCTTCTAATGTTATTGCTAATTATTCTTGTTCTAGAGGTATTATGATTTCTGAATCAGAGGGTAAGAGTCCTGAATATATTACTTATTCTGTTTCTGTTCCAGCCAATTGGTCTCTCGGTTTCTTTGATATTTTAAAAAGTGGTACTAATAATGAAAGTGGGACTTGGTTTATTCGAGGAGAAACAAATATTTTAGTTCATGAGTAATGAGGTGATAATATGAGAGATGCTTTTGGTGGAGCTTTTTCAATTCAAATATTTTTAATATTTATTTTAATATATGTTAGTTTTATTGCTGTTTCTTTGAATTATGCTAAGGCTTTTAAGGTAAAGAGTGCTATTATAGATTATATTGAAGATAATGAAGGTATATTAAATGCTAATGATACTTTTGATGTATATTTAGATGAGAAGTTAGAAGCTGTTATTGGACAGTATAATTATCATGTTAGTGGTGTTTGTACTCCTGGTAATATGTATGATGCTGATAGTGGAGAATTAGTTGGTTATTGTCATCCTAGTGGTGTTGTTATTACTCTTGGAGATAGGAAAGATATTCAATCTTATTATAAGGTTGATACTTATATGGGATGGTCACTACCTACTTTAAATTTACTTTCAGGTTTTGGAGGTAATAATGAGAATGATACTCCTATGGGTATTTGGAAAATAAGTGGTGAAACTAGACTTGTTGTTAATAACGAATAAGGAGGTTAGTTATGAATGTTATTGTAGCTAATGAAAATAAGGGCTTATTAAGTAGTTTAGATATAGATGTTATTAAATCTATTGAGGGTGTTTTTTCTGTTGATGAGATTATTAATACATTTGATGGTTTTTTCTTTAATAAGATTTTTCTTGATATAACGGCTATTAAAGATAATACTAATTATTCTAATATTCAAAAACTTTCTATTGGGCTTGATATGAGTAAAGTTATTTTGTTATTAACTGCACAGCTTTATAATAATAAGGCTTTTATTTCCATGTTAATTAGTTTTGGTATTTATAATTTTGCTAGAGATAAGGATTCTCTTATGTATTTATATAGGAATCCTAATAGTTATAAAGATGTGGCTAATTATCAGATATTAGATGATAGTTTTTCTGATTCTATTGGTAGTTCTGAAAATACTTCTTCATCTAATTTAGTTACAGCTAAAGTTATAGGGTTTAAGAATGTTACTAAGTCAGCTGGTGCTACGACACTTATTTATTTATTAAAAAGAGAATTATCAAAAAAAAATTACTGTGTTGCTCTTGAAGTTAATAAAAATGATTTTGGTTATTTTCATGAATCTGATATGTTTTCTGTTAATCAATCTAACTTGCAGGGAGCATTAGATAAGTTTGGGAATGCTGATATTATATTAGTAGATTTGAACGGGGTTTCTTTTGATAAGTGTGATGAAATTATTTATTTGATAGAACCTTCAATAATAAAACTTAATAAAATGGTGTCATTAAATAGTGATATATTTACAAAACTTACTGATTGTAAGATTATTTTAAATAAAAGTTTACTTACAGAAGAAGATATTAAGAACTTTGAATTTGAGTCTAATTCTTCGGTATATTTTAATATTCCACCTTTAAATGATAGAATTGATAATGGTGAAATATTAAATGGTTTTTTAAATAAATTGTTATAAAAGAATAGAAAGGGCTATTATATGTGGCTCATTTTTCTTTTGGGGGTAATATGAAGAATAATAAGAATTATATTTTAGAGTTAATATTAATATTTATAGTTACTATTTTATTTAATTTATTTATTAATGGTTTAACTAGTGATGAAGTTTGGAATTATGGATTTGCTTATAATATTTCTAATGGGTTAATTCCTTATAAAGATTTTAATATGTTAATCACACCTTTGTTTCCACTTATTATGTCTATATTTGGTAGAAATATAGTTGTTTATCATATACTAAATGGTTTTATATGTGTAGGTATATTTTATTATGTGAAGAAGAACAATCCTAGAAGTTATTACGTTACTTATGCTATTTTATTGTTTTTTGCTTTACCTAATTATTCTTTGGTTTGTTTACTTTTGTTATATATAATTTTAGATTTGGAAAATAGAAAGGCTAATGATTATTTAATTGGTATTATTCTTGGTGTTACTTTTTTAACTAAGCAAAATATTGGTATATATTTATTTATTGCTTCTTTATTTTGTAATGATTTTAAGAAAGTTTTTAAGAGAGGAATTGGTTTTATAATTCCTTGTGTAGGTATATTTATATATTTGATTTATAATAATTCTTTATATGAATTTATTGATTATTGTTTTTTAGGTATAAGTGATTTTACAGGTAATTTTAATTATTATTATTCTTGTTTATTAATTTTTATTTTCTCTTTTATATATTTGTTATATAAGTATATAAAAACTAGAAACATAAAGTTTATTTATTTACTTTCTTTTCAATTAATGGCTTATCCTTTGTTTGATGCATATCATGTTATAATTCCTTTTATACCTGCTTTTGGTTATTTTTTAGATGAACTAAAACTTTCTAAAAAGATTATACAAGTATCTTTTGTTATCTTTATTATTTGCATTTTTAGTTATAATTTTTATTTATATTCTGGTAAAGAATATAGTTACCCTAATGATAGTCGTGAATTTAAGTATAGAAAGCTTGATAATAATAGTATTAAATTATTAGAAAATATTAATTATATAATTAATAAATTAGATGGTAGGATATTTTTAATTAGTGGTAATTCTTATTTGATTAAATTAGAATTAGGATATTCAATAGATAAGTATGATTTGTTATGTGATGGTAATCTTGGTCATGGTGGATATTTGAGTATTATATCTGAATTTGATGATATCTGTTATAATAATAAATGTAGTTTTGTTGTTGATATGGATGAATTTTATAAATCTAATGTTTCACAATATAATATTGGTATTTTGGAATATATTAGTAGTAATTATAATTTTGTTAATAATTTTGATAGTATTTATATATATACTAATTATTAAGACAATAGTCTTTTTTTTCTTTTTGTGTTAAAATTATGAAGAGGGAAATGTTATGATAAAGATTATTTGTGTTGGTAAATTGAAGGAAGATTATTTAAAGAGTGGGGTAAGTGATTATGTTAAGAGGATTAGTAAATATCATAAAATTAATGTTATTGAGGTAAGTGACTCTGATATTGATAATGAAGAGAAGGAAATAATTAAGCATATTGATAGTAGGGATTATGTTATTTCTTTGTGTATTGAAGGAGAAATGTTATCATCTTTGGAATTATCTAGGAAGATAGATAATATTTTTATAGGGTATTCAACGATTACTTTTGTGATAGGGGGATCTTATGGTATTTCTTCTAGGATAAAGGAAAGAAGTAATATGAGGTTATCTTTTTCTAAGATGACTTTTCCACATGGTTTGTTTAGAATTATGTTATTAGAACAAATATATAGGTCTTTTAAGATAAATAATAATGAGTCTTATCATAAGTAATTTATTGTTTTTTTTAGAATAATAATGTATAATTTTTTTATGAGGTGATGTGTATGTCTAAGGTGTTAAGTATTATAATTGAATATTTGATAGTATTTATAATTTTATTTCTTTTGATGTATTTTGTGTTTACTACTAGTGGTATGAAAAATAAAAAGGTTAATAAAAATAATAAGAAGGATGGTAAGAAAAAAAATAAGAATAGTGATGATGATGTTCCTCTTGAACTTGTTTATTTAACTGGTATTTATGGTATAGATCCTAAGAATGTTAATAAGAGGAGATTTAGGTTTGCTTATAGTATTATTAATTCTTTTGTTATATCTACGACATATATTATTAGTGTTTATTTGGTTAAGAATGTTATTTTAAAGGTATGTATAGCTATTGTTGTTTTGATACTTTTAATAATTGTTTGTTATGGATTGTTAGGAAGATATTATATATATAAAGAAGATAATTTAATTAATAAGGAGGATGAAAAAGATGTATAATTATACAAAAATAGAGAAGAAGTGGCAAAAGTATTGGGAAGATAATAAGACTTTTAAAACGGATATTTATGATTTTTCTCGTCCTAAATATTATGTATTGGATATGTTTCCTTATCCTTCTGGTGTTGGGTTACATGCTGGTCATCCTGAAGGGTATACGGCTACGGATATTATGGCTCGTATGAAGAGAATGCAGGGATATAATGTTTTACATCCGATGGGGTATGATTCTTTTGGGTTGCCTGCTGAACAGTATGCTATTCAAACTGGTAATCATCCAAAGGAATTTACGGAGAAGAATATTGCTCATTTTAGAGAACAATTAAAGAGACTTGGCTTTTCTTATGATTGGGATAGAGAAATATCTACAAGTGATTCAAAGTTTTATAAGTGGACACAATGGATATTTAAAGAACTTTATAAGGATGGTTATGCTAAATATGTAGATATGCCTGTTAATTGGTGTGAAGAACTTGGTACTGTTCTTGCTAATGATGAAGTTATTGATGGTAAAAGCGAACGTGGTGGTTATCCGGTTATTAGAAAAAATATGCGTCAATGGGTTATTGATATACCTAGTTATGCTGAGAAATTGTTAAGTGGTTTAAATGAGGTTGATTGGCCTGAGTCTACAAAAGAAGTACAGAAAAATTGGATAGGGAAAAGTAATGGAGCTGAGGTTACTTTTAAGGTTAAAGGTAGTGATAAGGATTTTATAGTTTATACGACTAGACCTGATACTTTATTTGGGGCTACTTATTGTGTATTGTCTCCTGAACATCCTTTAGTAGATAGTATTGTTATAGATAGTCAAAAAGAAGAAATTAATAGATATAAATTGGCTTGTCAAAGTAAGAGTGAACTTGAGAGAACAGAATTAAATAAAGATAAGACGGGAGTATTTACTGGTAGTTATGCTATTAATCCTGTTAATAATAAAGAGATACCTATATGGATATCTGATTATGTTTTGATGAGTTATGGAACTGGAGCTATTATGGCTGTTCCTGCACATGATGAACGTGATTATGAATTTGCTTGTAAGTTTGGTATTCCAATTATTCCTGTAATTGATGGTGGTCAAGGAGGTGTGGCATATACTGGTGATGGTATACATATTAATTCTGAATTTTTAAATGGATTAAATAAGAAAGATGCTATTACAAAAATTATATCTTGGTTAGAAGAACATAATTGTGGTAAGAAAAAGGTTAATTATAAACTTAGGGATTGGATTTTTGCTCGTCAAAGATATTGGGGGGAACCTATTCCTGTTATACATATGGAAGATGGTACTATTAAAGTTCTTACTGATGTTGAACTTCCTTTGGAACTTCCTATATTGGATGATTATGTTGGTAAAAATGGTAGGGCACCACTTGAGAATGCTCCTGATTGGGTAAATGTTATTGTTGATGGTAAGAGTGGAAAGAGAGAAACTTCTACGATGCCTGGTAGTGCTGGGTCTAGTTGGTATTATTTAAGATATATAGATCCAAATAATGATACATTTTTGGCTGATAAGGAATTACTTTCACATTGGATGCCTGTAGATTTATATATTGGAGGTCCAGAACATTCGGTTGGTCATTTGTTGTATGCTAGAATGTGGAATAATTATTTATATGATAAAGGAATTGTTCCATGTGCTGAACCTTTTAAGAAATTAGTTCATCAGGGAATGATACTTGGATCAAATGGAATAAAAATGGGAAAGAGATATCCTGAGTTTGTTATTGATCCAGATGATATTGTTACTAATTATGGTGCTGATACTTTAAGGCTTTATGAAATGTTTATGGGTCCACTTGAAGCTGATAAGCCATGGAATATGGATAGTGTTAATGGGGCTTTTAAATTCTTAGATAGGATATATAGATTATATACTGAGCTAGATGTTATTAGAGATGAAGAAAATAAAAACTTGAAGAAAATTTATCATCAAACGGTTAAGAAAGTAACTAATGATTATGAGACTTTGAATTTTAATACGGCAATTAGTCAAATGATGATATTTGTTAATGCTGTATATAAAGAGAAAGTATTTCCTCTTGAATATGCAAATAATTTTGTAAAATTAATTAGTCCTATTGTTCCTCATTTGTGTGAAGAATTATGGAGCATATTGGGCCATACTGATACGATTGCTTATGAATCTTGGCCTACTTATGTTGATGAATTGACTTATGAGAGCGAAAGAGATATTGCAGTTCAGGTTAATGGTAAGGTTAGAGCTATAATTAAAGTTAGTGATAATGATACGGAAGATGATGTTAAAAATAAGGCTTTAAGAGAGGAAAATGTTATTAAATATACAGAAGGTAAAGAAATAATAAAAATAATTGTTGTTAAGAATAAAATCGTAAATGTTTTAGTAAAATAAAAATAAAATGCTATGTTATGGCATTTTATTTTTTAAATAATGTGAATGGATAATTATTGGGTAATTCAATGTTGAAATTAAGTAGTTCATCTGTTATTGGGTCATGTATGGTTAGTTTTTTAGCAAATAGGGCAATGTTTCCTAATTCATTTTTATTGCCATATTTTATATCTCCATATAGGGGAAATCCTCTGCTTGAAAATTGTACTCTTATTTGGTGAGGTCTTCCTGTTTCTAAGTTTATTTTAACTAGGTTTAAATTGTCTACTTTGTCTGTTATAGTGTAATCTAATTTGGAATATTTTCCTTTGTCTTTGGTTGTTACAAAAGAAATATTTTTTTTGTTATCTTTTGCTAAATAGTCTACTAGTGTATCTTTTTCTTTTAGATTACCTTTAATAACTGCATAATATGTTTTTTTGAATTCTTTATCTGCTATTTGTTTAGATAGTCTAGAAGCTGATTTACTAGTTTTGGCAAATACCATAATACCTCCGACTGGTCTATCTAATCTGTGTACGAGTCCTAAGTATACATTACCCGGTTTATGATATTTTTCTTTTAAATATTGTTTTAATATGGTTAGAAGATCTAAGTCTTTGCTTTCGTCACTACATACAGGCATATTTATTGGTTTTTCTACGACTAGTAAGTGGTTTGTTTCATAAATTATGTTAATATTTTGATACTTTTCCATATATGCCACAAGGAAGTACTAAGTTATTTTCGGTAACTGGTAATCCTATTTCTCCTGTTAATATTTTATTGTTTTTAAAAGTTAATGATAAGATATTATATAGTGATGTAGGTGAAAAGCCTGTTGTATAGCAATTTATTAATAGAAAGGAAAAATCTTTGTCTAATATATCTTTTGTTTTATTTAATAATTCTTGTAAGTTATCTTCTAGTTTCCATACTTCTTTATTAGGACCTCTTCCATAACTAGGGGGATCCATAATAATGGCATGATAGGTTCTTCCTCGTCTTTTTTCTTTTTCAAGAAATTTTAGTACATCATCTTGTATAAATCTTATTCTGTTGTTTTCTAATCCTGATAGTTTCATATTTTCTTTGGCCCAATCAATCATTCCTTTAGAAGAGTCGACATGAACGACTTCACTAGCTCCTGCACTTGATGCTGCCATGGTAGCACAACCTGTATAGGCAAATAGATTTAGTACTCTGAATTCTTTTTGATTGCTTTCTTTTATTTTGTCTATAATGTAGTCCCAATTGGTTGCTTGTTCTGGAAATATTCCAGTGTGTTTGAAATTGGTGGGACTTACTTTGAAAGTCAAGTCTTTATATTTTATTGTCCAATAATCTTTTAATTTATGTTTGAAGTGCCATGAACCTCCACCTGTTTTGCTTCTTTCGTAGTAGCCATCCCAAGTATTCCATACTGGGTTATTGGTTTTATTCCATATTATTTGTGGGTCAGGTCTGTTTAATATTACATTTCCCCATCTTTCTAGTTTTTCTCCATCTCCTGTAGCTATACATTCATAATCAGTCCAGTTGTTACTTATATTCATAATTACCTCTTTTCTTTATAAATATAACAAATAGTCATTAAAAAGTCTAGAAAAATTATTGTAAATAGATTTAATCTTTGATATTATATTTTATAGAAAGTGAGATGACAAAATGAATAATAGAGGTTTTACTTTAGTGGAGTTATTGGCTACGATAATAATTCTTGCTTTGGTTAGTGGGATATCTATTGTAGGAGTCATGGCTAGTCAGGAAAATGCTAAAAAGAAGTTAGAAAATAATTTTATGAATGATGTTGGTAATGCTATTGATATGTATATAAGTATGAATACGGATAGTTTAAAATTTGGTAGTAATAGTGTTGGTAAAATAAATAAGGGACATGGTATTGTTTCGGTATATGTTACTATTAAGTCTTTTGATGATATAGTAGGAAGTGGTATTATATCAAGAAATGATTTGATTAATCCGGTAAATAGTAATAGATGTGATGGTAATATTAAAATATATAGGGATGATGATTATGTGTATTATTATTCTGTTTCTTTAGATGATTGTATTAAATATGATGTAAATAAGAAAACTTTAACTAATTTACCTCTTACATATTCTGAGGATTCTGGTAGTGGTTCTTCTTCTAAGGTTTCTTCTTCATCAAGTGTTATTAATAGTAAGGTTTAATAATATAGAAAATAAGGGTGATATGATGATAGCTATTTTTACAATTGTGTTTTTTATGATAGATAGAGTTACTAAAATATTTGCTTTAAAGATAGAGTCTTCTATTGATATTATTCCTAATTTCTTTAGACTTACTTTAGCTAAGAATACGGGGATAGCTTGGAGTTTATTTAGTAATGATACGGTAATTATTACAATTGTTACTATGATTATTATTTTCTTTTTTATTAAATATATATTAGATAATAAGAATGAAAATAAGTTATATAATGTGTGTTATGCAATGATATTGGGTGGTGCTTTTGGTAATTTATTTGATAGAGTTTTTTTGGGATATGTTATTGATTTTTTAGATTTTAATATTTTTGGATATGATTATCCAATATTTAATTTGGCTGATACTTTTATTGTGTGTGGTATAATAATAATTTTAGTGGGAGGTATTCGTGATGAATGTAATAAACGTCATAGATAATGATGGGATTAGAATAGATAAATATTTACTTGATAAGTTAGATATTAGTAGGAATAAGATACAGAAATTAATTAATGATAATAATATTTTAGTTAATGGGAAGAGTGTTAAAACTAGTTATATTGTTAGAGTGGATGATTTGATAGAATGTGATTTTCTGTATAAAGAAAAAATAGATATTTTGCCTGAAGATATTCCTTTAGATATAGTATATGAGGATGATGATTTGCTTGTGGTTAATAAACCTAGTGGTATGGTAGTTCATCCTGCTGTAGGTAATTATTCACATACGTTAGTTAATGCTTTAATGTATCATTGTAATAATTTGAGTCAAGTTAATGGTGTTATTAGGCCTGGTATTATTCATAGAATTGATGCTGATACTTCGGGATTGCTTCTTGTGGCTAAAAATGATATGGCTCATGTCGATTTGGCTAAACAAATAAGTGAGAAAAGTGTAAAGAGGGAATATATTGCTTTGGTTGATGGTGTGATTAAAGAAGATACGGCAACGATTGATGCTCCGATTGGAAGAGATGTTAAGAATAGAAAAAAAATGTGTGTTACAGCTGATAATTCTAAGGATGCTATTACTAATATTAAGGTAATAGAAAGGTATAAGAATTCTACTTTGATTACTTGTTCATTGCTTACTGGTAGAACACATCAGATAAGGGTTCATATGAATTATATTGGACATTCTGTTATAAATGATCCAGTATATGGCTCTAAAAAATTGGTAGATTCTTTATTTGGACAGATGTTACATGCTAGGAAAATTGGATTTGTTCATCCTAGAACACATGAATATATGGAGTTTACTTGTGAACCACCAGAGAAATTTTTAGACATTTTGGAAATGTATAAAGATAAGTAATGAGATTAGTTTTGAGTGCTAATCTTTTGTCTTTCTACTATGATGTTATTATATTGACAATTGTCTTTAGATGTGATAGATTAAAATTAAGAGTTTAATAGGTGTTATGACTAACAAAAGTGGGTGTGTTATGCAGAAAAAGAATTGGCTTTTATTGTTTGTGATTTTTTTACTTACTGGGTGTGTTAAAATAGATAACAGTAGTGTTGATATAATAATTGATAACACTTTAAATGATAAAAATTATGTAATGAATACGGTTTCTAGTGGATATAAATTCTATTTACCTTTTGGTGTTAGACAAATTGTTGATAATGATAATAATCAAATTTTTATGATTGATGATACGAAGGTATATCTTTATGTTGATGTGGTTAGTTTTTATTATAAAAATAAATTAAATTATAAAGATAGTGAAAACTATAATTATTATTATAAGAATATTATTAATGGAACTAAAGAGGGATATATTGGTATTGATAAGAAAAATAGTGATTATTTTGTTAAAATAGTGTATAATTATTCTAAAGTAGAGTTTTATGTTGATGAGTATAATTTGAATAATGTTATAGCTAATTCTCTAGTGATTTTAAACAATATTAATTATAATGATGATTTGATTGAAAAAATATTGAGTTATAGTTCTGATTTGTCTGGAGAAGTTACTTATGAACTTGATAAACCTAATGATAGTGAAAGTACTTTCTTGAAATATTTAGAGGAGTATACTAGTGAAGAAGAAGATATTCTTCCTGATGGTGAATAAAAGAAAGAGGTATAATAATGAAATTATTTGATAAAATTAAAGATTTATTTAGTGACTACGAGGAAGTAGAAGAAGAGGTTTTTCTTGAAGAGGAAAAAAAGGAAGAATATAAGTTACCTAAGGTTATGAGAGATGTTATTGAGAAAGAAGAGGTTACGCTACCTAAGAAAAAAGAGGTTGAAGAAGTTAAGGTAGAAGAAAAAAAGTTTTCTATTCCTATAGATTTTGAAAAAGAATTTGAAATGACACCTTCTAGGAGAAATAACACTAATAATCAAAATGTTATAAAGGAAATTAAGAGTGTGCAGAATACATCATATTCTAGACAGGAACCTGTTAAGAATGTTTATACGGAACCTAAACCTATTAAAATAGAAAAAGAGCAGAAACCTAAGTTTAAGGCTTCACCAGTTATTTCTCCTGTATATGGTATATTAGATAAGAATTATACTAAGGAAGAGGTTAAGGAGAAAAAAGAAGATAAAAGAGATATTAAAAGGTCTTTTAAGAAAGTTGATTTTGAGACTGTTAGAAAGAAGGCTTTTGGTAATTTGGTTGATGATATTAAAGATAATTTGATGTGTGAGAATTGTGAATTATATAAGGAAGTTAAAAAGATATCTTCGTTGAATGCAGATGATTTACTTTATGATTTAACATTAGATACTCCTTCTAAGGAAGAACTTACGATTGAAAAGTGTTATGATAATTATGAAGATTTTGGGGTTAGTTATGAGAAGGAAGATGTTAAGGATATAATTGAGAGTGAAGAGAAGGAAGAAGTTAATATAATTAATAATAATGAAATAGATAGTGTTCCTGAGAAGATATCAACTAAGGAATTGTATGAAGAGGAAGAAGAAAAAATAGATGAACCTGTTGCTATAGAAAAACAAGAGGCTAAGATTGAAGATGATTTCTTTGATTTAGTTGATTCAATGTATAAAGAAAGGGATGATGAATAATGAATGAGATATTATCAATGATTTTGTATATTTTGGGTTCTATATTAATTATAGTATTAATAGTATTAAGTATAAAGTTAATAATTACTATGAATAAAATTGAAAATGTTGTAGATGATATTAGTAATAAAGTTGATTCTTTAAATGGATTATTTTCTATAATTGATTTTACTACTGATAAATTGGCTATGATTAGTGAAAAGGTTACAAATGGAATTACTTTATTTATTGATAAGATATTTAAAAAAGGAAAGGTAGATGATGACAATGAGTAAGAAAAAAGGAATGGGATTTATTTTTGGACTTGGTTTAGGTGCAGGTATAGGTATGCTTTTAGCTCCTAAGAAGGGTGAAGAATTAAGACGTGATTTATCTAAAAAGATTAGTGAATTACTAGATAAGGCTAAAAATATTGATACTGAAGAGGTTAAGGATAATATTGTTAAGAAAATAAATGAACTTAAGGATGAATTAACTGATTTGGATAAAGAAAAGGCTTTAGATTTAGCTAGGGAAAAGGCTTTGTTATTAAAAGAAAAGGCTAATGATTTGTGGGAGTATACTAAAGAAAAGGGAACTCCAGTTTTAGAAAAAGTTGCTTTGGAAGTTAAGAATAAGTCTATTCAAGTAACTAAAGAAGTTTTAAAGAAATTAGAAGGAAATGAAACTAAAAAAGTAACTACTGAAAAATAGTTATTTTTTTCTTGTTTCTTATTTGATTATGGTATATAATTTTTATAGATAGGAGTTATATATGAAGAAAAATGGTTTTACTTTAATTGAGTTATTGGCTACATTAGCTTTGTTGGCAATTTTATCTATGGTTATAGTTCCTTCTGTTATTGGTGTTATTAATAAGAATAAGGATAATAATTTAAAAATGCTATGTAATAGTATTGAAGAAGCTGCTAGATTGTATGTATCTGATAAAAGATATACTATGGGTAATGTTTCTTCGATTAAGATTAAGGAATTAATGGAAAATAATTATTTAGCTAATTCTTTTGTTAATCCATATGATTCTAATGATATTTATACTTGTGATAATAATAAGATTACGGATGATTTTTTAATAATTATAAATAAGAATAAATATGTAGTTAAATTACCTGGTATTGGTGAGTGTGAGTAGTGGTGATGGAAATGAATTTTGATAGTCAAATTCAATTATATAGGGAATTGAAACCTGTTTTTTTAGTTAAGAGAAGACTTAATAATTATTATAAATATGAAGTTAGTGATATTGATATTTGGAAATATTTGAGTTTAAATAAATGGAGAGGTAGTTCTGATTTAACTTTATCTATGATGGTTAATGATATAATTACTTTGGATATACGGAGGGTTTATGAATAAGAAAAAGTTTAGTATTACTTTAATTATTAGTGTTATAGTTTTAGTTTTATGTTGTGTTTTTATATATCCACTTATAAATAAAACTAATTATGGTCTTGATTTGCAAGGTGGATTTGAAGTTTTATATGAGGTTAGGCCTTTAAATGAAGGGGATAATATTGATAGTGATATGATTTATTCTACTTATCAAGCTCTTCTTAAGAGAATAGATATATTGGGGGTAAGTGAACCAGAAATTACTATAGAGGGTACTAATAGAATTAGAGTTAGATTGGCTGGAGTTACAAATATTGAAGAGGCTAGGAGGACTATATCTTCTACAGCTATACTTTCTTTTAGGGATTATAATGATAATCTTTTGATGACTAGTGATGTTTTGGGTGGATCATGTAAACTTGTTTATGATAATAGTGGAAGGCCTGCTGTTAGTTTTAATATAAAAGATACGGATAAGTTTTATAATGTGACTAAAAAAGTTAAGAATATGACTAATAATGTTATTGTCATTTGGCTTGATTATCAAGATGGTGATAGATATGTGGATGAAATATCAAATTGTGGAGAGGGTAATTCTAGATGTTTATCTGCTGCTAGGGTAGAACAAGCTTTTGCTAGTGATGTTATTATACAAGGTAATTTTACTAAAGATGAAGCTAAAAAATTGACTGATTTAATTAATTCTGGGGCATTGCCTACACATATGATAGAGTTATCTTCTAGAACGGTAGAGGCTTCATTTGGAGAAAACTCTTTGAATAATACATTAATTTCTGGTCTTATAGGAATTATACTTGTTATTATATTAATTTGTTCTATATATAAATTTTCTGGTTTTATAGCAAGTATAGGGTTGATTTTATATACTTTTATTTCATTTTTGTTGTTTTATTTAATTGGTGGAGTATTAACTTTACCTGGTATTGCGGCAATGATACTTGGTATAGGAATGGCTGTCGATTCTTGTATTATTTGTTTTGAGAGAATTAAAGAAAATTTACGTATTGGGAAGAGTTTAGATAAGGCTTTTGAAATTGGAAATAAGAATTCTTTATCTAGTATAATAGATGCTAATGTTACAACGATTATTGTAGCTATAATATTATTTATTTTGGGAGAAAGTTCTGTTAAGGGATTTGCTACGATGTTAATTATTAGTGTTGTTGTTACTATTTTGGTAATGGTATATCTTGTTAGATTGATTTTAAATTTATTTGTATCTAGTAAAGTGTTTGATAATAATCCATATTTATTTATTGGTCTTAAGAAAAGTAAGATAGTAAAGAGTAAGGAGATTATTATTCCTTATGAAAAATTTAATTTTTCTTTACATAATTTTAAGTTTATGATGATAGCTTTTGGTTTAATACTTGTGGGAACTTTTATTACTTTGATTGGTAAACCTAATTTTGGTATTGATTTTACTGGTGGTACTAGTATTACTATTAATAAATATTCTGATAATTTATATGATGATATTAAAAATATGATTGATGATGATTATACGATTAAGAGTGTTAATAATGATGATGGTAATATTAATATTGTTATAGATGAGGTTTTGGAAGAAGATGAGATTAGTAATCTTAGTAATATTATTAAAGAAGAATATGATTTAGATAGTGATATATATGTGGTTAGTAAGGTTGTTAAGGTAGAACTTACTAAGAATGCTATTAAATCTTTGATATTTGCTATTATTGGTATTGTTATATATGTTTCTATTAGATTTAAATTTAATTATGCTGTTTCGGCAATAGTAGCTTTACTTCATGATGTTATAATTACGTTTTTAATATTTAGTGTATTTAAGATAGAAATTACGTCTATATTTATAGCAGCTATACTTACTATTATAGGTTATTCTATTAATGATACGATAGTTACTTTTGATATGATAAGAGAGAATTATAAAGATAAATATAATAATCATATTAGTAAGATTGATGATTTAAAAGATTTAGTTAATATTAGTATAAGAAGATGTTTATATAGAACTATGTTAACAACAATTACTACTTTATTGCCAGTAGTGGTATTAATGATTTTTGGTGCTAGAGAGATAATTAATTTTAATATTGCTTTGTTTGTAGGGTTTATAGCAGGTGTATATTCTAGTATATTTATATCTAATCAGATATGGTATTATTTAGAAAAAAGAAAAATAGAGAGACCTAAGAAGATAGATGATGATGATGAAATTAGTGAACTTAAGGTTAAGGGGATTAATTGTTAATATTTAGTGAATAAGAAGGAAGTGAATATATATGCATGATGATATTACGTTTTATGATTTGATTGAAAAGGTTCGTAAATATAATGATGATGATGATGAACTTAGAATAATAGAGAAAGCTTATAATTATGCTAAGGAAAAACATTTTACTCAGAAGAGAATTACTGGTGATGATTATATTACACATCCTTTAAATGTTGCTTATATTCTTACCGATGTTAATGCTGATTATAAGGCTATTTGTGCGGCTTTACTTCATGATACGATAGAAGACTCTGATGGTAGCTTTCAAGAGATTGAGAAATTATTTGGATATGATATTGCAAATTTAGTAGAGTGTGTTACAAAGATAAATAGAATTAATTTTAATTCTGATTCTGAACAGATGGCTGCTAATCAAAGAAAGATACTTGTTGGTCTTGCAAGTGATGTTAGAGTGTTAATTATTAAGCTTGCTGATAGACTTCATAATATGAGAACGTTGTATGTTTTTTCTCCTGAGAAACAGCAAAGAAAAGCTCGTGAGACACTTGAAATTTTGACTCCAGTTGCACATAGATTAGGTATGTATAAAATTAAGAGTGAGTTAGAAGATTTGTGTTTGAGATATCTTAATCCTTCGGCTTATTTTGATATTTTGGAGAAACTTAATTATAAGAAAACGGAAATGGATGAAGCTGTTGGTAAAATGTTAGATGAGGTTAGTTCTCTTTTGAAAGAACATGGTATTAGGCATGAAATAAAGGGAAGAAGTAAGAGTGTTTATAGTATATATAATAAGCTTAGTAAGGGTAGATCTTTTAATGATATATATGATATATTAGCATTACGTGTTTTAGTTGATACGGAACAGGAATGTTATTTGGCTCTTGGTCTTATTCATTCTAAGTATAAGCCTGTTCCTAAGAGATTTAAGGATTATATTGCTATGCCTAAGAGTAATTTTTATCAATCTTTACATACGACTGTTTTTGGAATAGATGGTATGTTATTTGAAATACAAATTAGGACTTATGATATGGATAGGGTTGCAGAATATGGTATTGCTTCACATTGGTCATATAAGGAACATACTAGTGGTGATAGTAAGGATGCTATGGATCAAAAATTAGCTATATTTAGAAATATTATTGAATTAAATGAGGATTCTAGTACTCCTGAAGAGTTTATAAGTAGTGTTAAGAAAGATATTTTGTTCAATGATTCTATATTTGTTTATACTCCTAAGGGGGATGTTATTGAATTACCTAATGGTTCTACAACGGTTGATTTTGCTTATAAAGTACACAGTGAAGTTGGTGATAAGATGGTTGGGGCTATTGTTAATGATAATATTGTACCGTTTGATTATGTATTGAAAACGGGAGATATTATTAAGATAAATACTAGTAGGTTATCTAATGGTCCTAATAAAGATTGGTTAAATTTTGTTGTTACTAGTCAAGCTAAAAATAAGATTAAGGGATTTTATTCTAAAATTGAGAAGGATGATAATATAAATAGGGGTATGGTTTTATTAGATGGGTATTTAAAAAAGAAGAATATTACTTTTGAAATGTTTCAGGATAAGTATTTAAATAAATTGCTTGATAATTATAAGATAAAAGATATAGATGAATTTTATATGTCTTTAGGTATTGGAAAATATACTATTGATAATATGATTAAATCTATTGTTAAAGAAGAGGAAAAAAGGAAGAAGAGTATTACTTTAAAGGGGATTAGTAAAAAGAAGCAGGAAGTAGATAGTGATATTTTGGTTGAGAATATGTCTTCAATTAAAGTTACAATAAGTGGTTGTTGTAAACCTATACCTGGTGATAATATTATTGGATATATTACAAAAGGAGCGGGGATTACTGTTCATAGAAGTAATTGTAAAAATATTATGGATTTGGATGAAAGGCTGATTAATGTTAAGTGGAATGATAATCTTAATAAGAAGTATCCTACGGATTTATTGATATATACAAATGAAGATGATATTTTGTTAGATATTATTACTAAGGCTAGTTCTAATGATGTTGTTATTGATAGTATTTTTACTTTAAATAAGAGTAGTTTAAAGGTTCTTTTGGTTACGGTATTGGTTAAAAATATAGAAGTATTGGATAAGTTTTGTAAGGACTTATATAATATTGGTAGTGTAGTAAAGATTGAGAGGCAAATGTTTTAATGAGGGTTTTAGTACAGAGATGTGATAAGGCATTAGTTAGAGTTAATGATAATGTGGTTGGTAGTATTAATAAGGGATTAATGATTTTGGTTGGTTTTACTGAAGGAGATAATTTTGATACGATCAAGTATATGGCAGATAAAATTGTTAATTTAAGAGTGTTTGATGATGAGAATGGTATAATGAATAAAAGTATATTGGATAAGTCTTATAGTATTTTATCTGTTAGTCAATTTACTTTGTATGGTGATGCTAGTAAAGGGAGAAGGCCTAGTTATGTTAATGCATTAAATGGAAGTCTGGCAAAACCTTTATATGATAAATTTAATGAAGAATTAAGAAAACATGGTGTTGAGGTGGAAACAGGTTCTTTTGGGGCGGATATGAAGGTTGAACTTATTAATGATGGTCCTGTAACTATTATGTTAGAAAGGTAATATTAAAAGACATTAATCTTTTGATTGATGTCTTTTTATTAAATTAAGTTATTAAATTCTTTTGGGATATTTGTTTTAATTAAAATATCTTTTTTAATAATGGGATGAGTAAATTCTAATATGTTAGCGTGTAAGGCTAATCTTTTTATGGTATTATCATTTGATTTATATTTTTTATCTCCTATGATAGGATGATTATTTTCAGATAAATGAACTCTTATTTGATTTCTTCTTCCGGTATCTATATATATTTGGAGAATACTATATTTATTGCTTCTTTTTATTACTTCATAGTGGGTTATAGCATATTTTCCGTCTTCTTTTTTACTTGAATAGACAAATCCTTGTTTATTTTCTTTTAAATATGAAGTGATGGTACCTTTATCTTTAATCTTATTATCAGTAATAGCTATATATCCTCTTTTTTTTACTAATTCATTCCAATTATCTTGCATAATTTTTTGCGTTTTTTGATCTTTGGCAAAGATAAGTATTCCTGATGTTTCTTCATCTAATCTATGAACTACAAAGATTTTATTTGTTTTCTTTTCTTTTTTTAAATAATCAGAAACTATTCGATAGGCTGTTATGCGTTTTTCTTTATCATTGGAAATGGATAATAATTTACATGGTTTATTGATGACTATTAGATAATTATCTTCATATAATATTTCTAAGTTATAATCTTTTATTTCTGTTTTATTATAATTTATTTCTATGATGTCATTTTTATGTACTTGGTAATTGGTGTTAGTTATAACATTATTATTTACCTTTACCATTTTATGAGTAATATAGTTTTTGATTGTTTTTTTAGATAAATCTTTTTTATAAGATAATATTGTGTTAATTAAAGTATCTTCTTTATTAACTATAAATGTTTGTTTTTTCATATAAATCACTATTTAATTATAGCATTCTAAGTCTAGTAGGTAAAGATAATTGTGGTTGTTAGTTGAATTTATTTAACTTTTGTTCTATAATATTACTACGAGGTGAAAAATGGAGAATATAAAAATGACCGGAAAAGATGTTGTTGTTATGAATTTAGTTCATTATTTTATAACTGAGAAAAATTATAATCCTGTGGTAGTAAGAGGGGTTAATGATGAAATATGGTTAGAAAATATGAAGAGTGATTATAAACTTGTTAGAATAGTATCTCATTATATTCATAATAATGAACAACTTAATTATGATTATTTTAGGACTAAACAGATTAGTAATAAATTAAAGAAAAAAACATTATCTTTTAATATGAGTGTTTTAAATATATATGTTGATTTAGGTGATAATGTTAATATTTCTAATGATGATGAACATTTTATGAGTGTATTTATTAATAAAATGAAAGATATTAATAATAAGTATTTATTAAAAATATTTCCTGATATTGTAGAAAAAACAGGACATAAAGAAAAAGGAATGGAATTGTTATTTAAGATTACAGATGATATTAATAAGAGTAATGTTAAGAAAAATGCTAAGTTAGATAAATTGTTTTCTAAGAAGACACCATATATTACTTATATAATTATGGGTATATGTTTTATTATGTTCTTGATTACTGGTATGGGTAATGATACGGGTGTATTAATTGAATATGGTGCTAATTTAGATGTTCTTGTTAAGAATGGTGAATATTATAGATTATTGACTTCTATGTTTTTACATTCTGGGTTATTACATTTATTTTTTAACATGTATGCTTTATATATTATAGGGCCACAGGTTGAGAGCTTTTTTGGTAAGACAAAGTATCTTATTATATATTTGTTGAGTGGTATTTCTGGAAGTCTTTTGTCTGTAGCTTTTAATGTTAATACTGTATCTGTTGGTGCTAGTGGAGCTATATTTGGTTTATTTGGGGCTTTATTATATTTTGGATATAATTATAGGGGATATCTTGGTAATGTTATTAAGAGTCAAATATTGCCGGTTGTTATTATTAATTTAATATTTGGTTTTATTTCAACTGGTGTTGATGTTGCTGGACATATAGGTGGTCTTATTGGTGGAATTATAGTATCTTCTGTTTTGGGAAGTTCTGATGAAAAGGGTATAGATATTAATAGAATAATTATTTGTTTAATATATTTTGTTTTTATAATTTATTTAGGTTTGTTTAGGTAGGGTTGTTAAAAATAAATTTTTATAGTATAATTAACTAGAGAGGTGTTTATGCAAATATATCAATATGTAATAGTTATAGCAGTATTATTAATAATTGCTTTTGCTATTATGAAGAGTAATAAAAAAGATTTGAAATTGGAATTTAATAAATTAGTTGAATATCTTGGAGGTAAAGATAATATTGTTGAGACAGAAGTTGATATGTCTAGATTTAAGGTTACTTTAAAGGATATTACTAAGGCTAATAAAGAAGGTATTATAAAATTAGGGGCTAAGGGTGTTGTGGAAATAGATGATCAGTTGAAGATTATATATGGACAGAATGCTAAACAGTTAAAGAAATATATTGATGAATTAAAATAATATATTTCTTTTTTTTACAAAATTCGACAAAATATGCAAAAATAATGTAGTATTATGTATTTGGTGATAGAAATGGTTAATAATATAATTTTGAATACGATACTTGTTACTTATCCGATGCTTATATATTTTGTTTTTAGTTGTTATAATATATCTAATAATAAAATTATTTCTAAACTTTTATTGATAGTTACTTTGTTATCTTCTTTATATTTGAGTATAGAATTTAATTATGGGTTAGATAGTATTATTCTTTTATTTACAAATATTCCTATTGTTATTGCATATTTAAAAAAGGAATATCATATTGGAATTATTCTTTCTTTAATAATTATTGTTATTAGTTATTATCAGTATAATATGAATTTGATTATTTTTAGTATTAAGTTTTTTATATATTTTATTGCTTATTGTATGTTTTATAATAGAAAGGATTTTAAAAATTTATATTTGACTGTGGTGGCTACTGTGCAAGGTTTCTTCTTGTCTTTTGAGTATTTTTTTACACCTGTAGATGATATTAATAATGTAATTGAGATATTAGCAGTTGTGGTATTTTTATATATTATAACTTTTTCTAGTATATATTTGTTTACTTTGGCTGATAAGATAACTTCTTTATATAAGGAAGTTAGTGAAATGGAAAAACAGAAACAATTAAAAGATGGTCTTTTTAAGTTAACACATGAGATAAAGAATCCTATTGCTGTATGTAAGGGATATTTGGATATGTTAGATGTTAATAATAAAGATAAATTACAGAGATATATTCCTATAATATCTTCAGAGATAGATAGAAGTTTAAATATTATGAAAGATTTTATGGACTATAGTAAAATAAAGGTAGAGATGGAAGTTATTGATATGGCTCTTTTGTTAGAAGATATATATGAATCATTTAAGATACTTTTTACTAGGAATAATATAGTTCTTAATTATGATAATGATTATGATGATATTTTAATTAAAGGGGATTATAATAGACTTAAACAAGTTTTTATAAATATACTTAAAAATAGTATGGAATCTATTGTAAATGATGGTATAATAAGTATACGTACAATTAATTTTGATAAATATGTTGAAATAGAAATAGAAGATAATGGTATGGGTATGACTAAGGAAGAATTGGGTATGATTAGGGATATGTTTTATACTACTAAGAAAAATGGTACTGGACTTGGAATTTGTCTTTCTAATGAGATAATTCAGTCACATTTTGGTACTATGAAATATAAGTCTCAAAAGAATGTTGGTACTATATGTACAATTAGTCTTCCTATATATAAAGGAGAGTAATGGAAGAAGATATATTTTTAAAGAATTATCCTAGATTAGATTTGCATGGATATGATAGAGATTATGCTAGGATGCTTACTAATGATTTTATTTTAGAAAATGTTCTTTTAAAGAATAAAACAATAGTTATTATACATGGACATGGGTTGGGGATTGTTAAACACGCTGTTTATGATGCTCTTAAATATAATAAAAATGTTTTATCGTTTAAGAGTGATATGTTTAATGATGGGTTAACAGTGGTTACTCTAAAAATTGATTAATTATTATGTGTAAAGTTGTGTAAACTTATGGGATTAACATTTTTTCTTGTTATATAAAGAAAAAATGTTTTTTTTGGTCAAAAATTAAAATAAATAAAAATAATAAAATTCAAAAAATAAAAAAATACTAAAAAAAACATTGCTTTTTTATGTTGCTGTGATATAATCAATACAGAGTAGAGAAAGTAGGTGATACTTATAGATAATCATTCTTTTGAAGATTTAATTGTGGTTAAAAGAAGTGGACAGAGAGTAGAATTTAATTCTTTAAAGATTGCTGTTGCAATAAAGAATGCTTTTGATAGTACACCTTCAAATTATTCTAATAATGATATTAATAAAGTTTATGATGATACTTTATCATATATTTATAATAATTACAAAGATAGAAAGACAATTAATGTTGAGGATATTCAAGATGTCATAGAATTGACACTTAAAAGGGATAGTTATAATGATATATATGATAGTTTTTCTGGGTATCGTTTAAGAAGAAGTGAATCTAGAAAATCATTTTCTGTAAAGCAACAACATAAGTTTGTTAAAGCTATTGAGAAAATAGGTTGTGTAGATATAAGTAATTATAAGGTGGGTGAAAACTTAGAAAAATTTGGAAGTATTATTTCTTCTGAATATACGAAGTCTTATATATTGGATAATAAATATGTTAGAGCTTTTGAAGAGGGTAAGATATATATACATAATTTTTTATATTTTCATTTGGGTTATTTTTCTAATACGAGTTTAGATATAAGGAAACTTGCTGATAAAGATGAATTTTTATTTGATATTCTAAATGTTTTGGTGAGAAGTAAGGAAGAAGTAAAAGGAGAAGTTAGTATTAATGGTTTTGATGATATTCTTAGTAAATATTATGTAGATAAATTTAAAAAGATATTTATTAAAAAGTTAGTAGATACTTTAAGTTTACTTGGATTTATAGATTTGGTTAATATTAAGAAAATTGAGGATAGGATATTTAAGGAATTGTCTGTGGTTATTATTCTTGATAATTATAGGGATTTATTTGTTAATGATGTGTTATTTAATATATTGGAGAATATTTATGATATGTCTATTATGGAAGTTTTTGATTATATGTTGCTTAATATAAAGAAAATACTTATGTTATTGAATGATAGTTATAGAGAAAATAATTTTTATAGTATATCTATTGGTAATAATAAAACTTATGAGGGTAATATTATTAAGAATATTATTCTTGATTTGATAGATGAAATGGATTATTTAGAAAATATATGTATTGTATATAAAGTATGTGAATTATCTGATATAGATAAGATAGTTAAATTAATATATGAAGGTAAGAATATGAAATTAAATATATTGGATAAAGAAAATAATAATAATTATGATGTAGAATATTTTAGTGATGGTACTAGAATATATGAAAATATTTATTCTGATAGTATATCTATAGGGAGAATGAATGTTGCTAATACTTCTATAAATATGGCTAGATTGGGGTTTATACATAAATCACTTAATAAGGAATTTTATAATGGTTTAGATAATTTGATAGAGTTTACTAAGAATGAATTACTTATTGTATATGAGAATATGGGAAATAAGATTAAAAATAATTATAATTATTTATTTGATGGGAATATATTTGACGATGAGAAATTAGATTATGGTCAGAAGATAAGAAAAGTTATTAAAAATGGTACTTTAAATATAAATTTGGTTGGTTTGTATGAATGTGCACTAATGATAGATAAGGATAAGACTCGAGAAATTATGTTAAAGATAATAAAATATATAAATAAAAAAATTATATTATTGTCTATAGATAATAAGCTTAATTTTACACTTAGTGCTATTGTTAATGATGCTAGTTATGAACTTATGGATTTGGATAAGGCTATATATGGTGTTATAAAGGGAATTAATGATAATGATTTTTATAGGAATGTTATGGTTGATTGTAGTATTGAAGAATTAAATTTATATCAGAAAATGTTTAATGGTGGATGTATATTAGAAATTAAATTGAAAGATAAATTTAGTTTAGAAAAAATAAGAGAAAGTATTATGGAACTAGTTGATAATTATGTAGGAATTGTTTATATTAAGGAGTAGGTATGAATATAGTAGGAATGCAAAAAGTAACATTATTAGATTATCCTGATAAGGTGGCAGCAGTAATATTTACGGGGGGTTGTAATTTTAGATGTCCTTTTTGTCAGAATTCTAGTTTGATAGATAAGAATGTTGGAAATGAATATATTTCTTCGGAGGAAGTTTTGAAATATTTAGAGAAGAGAAAAGGAGTAATTGATGGTCTTGTTATATCTGGTGGTGAACCTACTATGCAACATGATTTGAAGGATTTTATTAAGAAGGTTAAAGATATTGGTATGTTAGTTAAATTGGATACGAATGGTTTTAATTCAAAGATATTAAAAGAATTAATTGATGAGAATTTAGTTGATTATGTTGCAATGGATATAAAGAATGAGATGTGTAAATATAGTGTTACTTGTGGACTTAATCAAATGAAAATAGATAATATTAAAGAAAGTATTCAATTGTTAGAAAATTCTTCAATTGATTATGAATTTAGGACTACTATTATGAAAGAATATCATGATATTGAGTCTATAAAAATGATTTTAGAATTGATTGGAGATAAACCTAAGTATTTTTTACAGAATTTTAGATTGAGTGAAAATGTTCTTGATAAAAATATTCATGGTTTTACTATTGATGAACTTAAAAGTATTCAGAGAGATTTAAAGGAAAAATATCATAATGTTAAAATAAGAGATTTAATGAATGAAAATGAAGGAGATAAAGTATATGTATAAAGTAAGAAAAAGAGATGGCAAGATAGTAGCCTTTGATATTAAAAAAATATCTGAAGCTATCACTAAGGCTTTTGAGGCTGAAGATAAAAATTATGATGAGAATATTATTGATTTTTTGGCTTTGAAAGTTACAGCAGAATTTGAACCTAAAGTTGTTGATAATATTGTAAATGTTGAAGATATTCAAGATGCTGTTGAATCTACACTTATTAAAGGAGGATATACTGAAGTTGCTAAGGCGTATATCTTATATCGTAAATTACATGAGAAAATGCGTAATATGCAATCTACGGTATTAGATTATAAAGATGTTGTAAATAGTTATATAAATGTAACTGATTGGCGTGTTAAAGAAAATTCTACTGTTACTTATTCTGTAGGTGGCTTAATATTATCTAATTCTGGAGCTATTACAGCAAATTATTGGTTAAGTGAAGTTTATGATGAAGAAATTGCTAATGCTCATCGTGATGCTAGTATTCATATTCACGATTTATCTATGTTAACTGGATATTGTGCTGGTTGGAGTTTAAAACAATTAATTCAAGAGGGTTTAGGGGGAGTTCCTGGAAAAATAACTTCTAGTCCTGCTAAACATCTATCAACTTTATGTAATCAAATGGTAAACTTTTTAGGAATTATGCAAAATGAATGGGCTGGTGCACAAGCATTTTCATCATTTGATACATATTTGGCACCATTTGTTAAGAATGATAAATTATCTTATCATGATATTAAGCAAGGTATCCAATCTTTTGTATATGGAGTTAATACACCAAGTAGATGGGGAACTCAAGCACCATTTACTAATATAACTTTAGATTGGGTTGTTCCTAATGATTTAGCAGAGTTAAATTGTATTGTCGGTGGTAAAGAAGTAGATTTTAAGTATAAAGATTGTCAAAAAGAAATGGATATGATTAATAAAGCATTTCTTGAAATAATGATAGAGGGAGATGCTAATGGTAGAGGATTTCAATATCCTATTCCAACATATTCTATTACTAGAAATTTTGATTGGTCAGAGACAGAAAATAATAAGTTGTTATTTGAAATGACTGCTAAGTATGGTACACCATATTTCTCAAATTATATTAATTCTGATATGGAACCTTCTGATGTTAGAAGTATGTGCTGTCGTTTGAGACTTGATTTAAGAGAGTTAAGAAAGAAATCTGGAGGTTATTTTGGAAGTGGTGAATCAACAGGTTCTGTTGGTGTAGTAACAATTAATATGCCTAGAATTGCTTATTTAGCTAAAGATGAAAAAGATTTTTATGATAGATTAACTAAAATGATGGATATTGCTGCAAGAAGTTTGAAAGTAAAAAGAAATGTTATTACAAAATTATTGGATGAAGGATTATATCCATATACGAAGAGATACTTAGGTACATTTAATAATCATTTTTCTACGATAGGATTAGTTGGTATGAATGAAGCTTGTTTGAATGCTAAATGGTTAAAGGATGATTTGACTCATGAAGATGCCCAAGTATTTACAAAGAATGTTCTTAATTTTATGAGAGAAAAATTATCAGATTATCAAGAAGAATATGGAGATTTATATAATCTTGAAGCAACGCCTGCTGAATCTACTAGTTACAGATTGGCTAAGAAGGATAAAGAAAAATATCCTGATATTATAACTGCTTCTAATGATGATACACCATATTATACGAATAGTTCTCATTTACCAGTAGGATTTACTTCTGATATATTTGAAGCTTTGGATATTCAAGATGAACTTCAAACTTTATATACTTCTGGTACTGTATTTCATGCTTTCTTAGGAGAAAGATTAGATGGTTGGAAGTCAGCTGCTAATTTGGTTAGAAAGATTGCTGAAAATTATAAATTGCCTTATTATACGTTATCACCAACATATTCAGTATGTAAAAATCATGGATATATTACTGGTGAAGTGTATAAATGTCCAAAGTGTGGATGTGATACGGAAGTTTATAGTAGGATTACTGGATATTATAGACCAGTTAGAAACTGGAATGATGGTAAATCAAAAGAATTTTCTATGCGTAAGGTATATGATTTAAATTGTTCTCATTTACCTAAGGATAAGAAATGTGAAAATGAAAATAAGATAATATTATTTGGTACAAAAACTTGTCCTAATTGTAAAATGGCTATAAAGCTTTTAGATAAAGCTAAAGTTGATTATAAGTATATTGATGCTGAAGAAAATGTTGATTTAACAAAAGAATATGGTGTTAAACAAGCACCAACGTTAGTTATATTAACTGATGGTAAACCTGAAAAAATTGCTAATTTATCTAATATTAAAAAACATATTGAAGAATTTAAAATATAGGTGAATTTTGTACGATTCTATTATAATTGGAGCTGGTCCTGCGGGAATGACGGCTGCTATATATTTAGCTAGAGCTAATAAAAAAGTGTTAATTATAGAGAAAGAGACTATTGGGGGACAAATATCTTCGTCCCCTTTAGTTGAAAATTATCCAGGTTATGAAGGTATATCTGGTTCTGTACTTGCTAATAATATGTATAATCAAGTAGATAAACTTGGTGTGGATATTGAATTAGATGAAGTTACTGATATAATACCCGGAGAATTACATACGGTTAAAACTCTAGATAATGAATTTAAAACACGAACAGTAATTATTGCTACTGGAGTAAAATATAGATTATTAGGCTTAGAAAATGAAATTGAACTAATAGGAAATGGTATTCATTTTTGTGTTTCGTGTGATGGTGCATTTTTTAAATGCAAACATGTTGCTGTTATTGGTGGTGGTAATACAGGAATTATTAATGCTCTTGCTTTAGCTGATCTGTGTGAAAAAGTATATTTAATTCAAGATAAAGATAAATTAACAGGTGAAAAAATATTACAAGATAAGTTAAAACACAAAGTTAATGTTGAAGTTATTACAAATAGTGTTGTTAGTAAAATTATTGGTGATGATAAATTAGAAAAAATTATTATCAAAAATGGTAAGAAAGAGAATGAAATTGTAGTAGATGGAATGTTTATTTCTATTGGTCTTATGCCACAGAGTGATTTCTTGAAAGGAATAATAGATTTAGATAAATTTAACTATGCTGTTTCTTTTGATACAAAAACTAAGATAGATGGAATATTTGTAGCTGGAGATATTAGAACTAAACCATTTAGGCAGATAACAACAGCTGTAAATGATGGTACAACGTCAGCTTTATATGCTTTAGAATATTTAGATAATTAAAACAGGAAAAGTCCTGTTTTTGTTAAGAAAAACTATTAACAATATTACTTGTTAATAGTTTTTAGATTATTTATAATTACTGATATATTTATTATATTTTTCACCAAGATCTGTATCTTTAAATTCTAATTTTGCTTCTTTACGTAGATTAATTAATGCCTTTTGATATAGGTTACTATCATCATTTTTCTTTTCTTCTGCAAGAATATTTATTATATCTTCTTTAACATCTTTTAATTCTGGTTTATCTTTTTGATCAATTTTATAAACAATATGGTAACCATATGAAGATAAGATAGGTGTTTTACTATATGTGTTTACTTCAAGGTTTTTCATTTCTTTTAGATATGCTGTATCTAATGAAGCGTTGAAAGCACGATATCCTAAATCTTCATTAGTTATTTTATCTTTATATTCATTGATAACATCATCCCAAGAAGCACCTTTATTTAGTTTATCAATTATTTCATTTGCTAATTTTTTAGCGTCTTCATCTGATAATTCTTTTTCATTTTCTGATGTATCATCTTTTGACACTGAAACTAAAATATGTTTACTATTAACATCTCCGAAAACTTCATCTTTATAATACTTTTCAATATCTTTTTCATTAATTAAATTTTTAACATATTCATCATAATAAAGATTTCTTCTGTAGTCTAATTTTAGGTATTCAAGAAATTCTTTTTCACTCTTAAATCCATTATTTTCTAGAAATTGTTCTTTTGTAATATTTTGATATTGTTCATACATTGAATAATAATATTCAGCTGTTTTTTTGACACTATCATTCATTGCATTATCTTCTTTATATTTTTCATCTAGTATCCTTTTATCTAAACTATTAATTAGAATATTGATTGAGTATGTATCTTTCATATCGTTATATAAATCATCAGCAGTATAAGTTTTATTGTTAACTGTTAAAATAGGTTGTGTACCATCTTTTAAAGTAGCAATTCTCTTTGGCCATATTATAATTACCACAATTACAGTAATAATTACACCAATTAGGAAGGCATAACATATTTTTCTGTTTGTATCATTGTCGTGATTCAAATGTTTTATATCTGTATCCTTCTTTTTTGTTTCTTTTAAAGAAACTTTATTAATATTTTTTTCTTCTTTTTCTACTTTCTTTTTAGAATTAGTAGTCTTGTCTTTTTTTGTGTTTTTTTCCATTATATCTTCCTTTCTAAAATTACATTAATATTCTAGCAAAAAATAGACTAAAAAACAATACATTATACAAAAAATAGACAATAATCATAACTCTATTAATTAAATTAAATTAATTATTTATAAAGAAGAACCTTTTAAATAATATTGCCATACAATAATTTAGAAAAGAATAAAAAGGAGGAGTGTTTAATATGGGAAATTGTGGTTCTTCTGCTGCTATTGTTTTAGTGCTATTTATCTTATTAATAATCATACTTGGTGCTTGGATATAGAATAGGAGGTTTTAAATATGTCATCTTGTAATAATAGATGTAGTAGTGATAACGGATTTTTAATTGTAATTGTTCTTTATATATTATTAGCTATTATAATTGGATCTTGTTGCTTTTTTTAAAAAGAGGTTTCACCGTTGGTGAACTCTTTTTTCTTTACTTTTTGTTTGTTGTATGTTATTATATTTCATCGATTAGTGAGACGTTATATTTTGTCTTAATTTTGAGAGGAATTATAATTATGAAAGATATCTTTGACTTTATTAATGATGAAGATGTGGAAAAAAAATTAAAAAAATTAATGTATCGTGAAATACCTATGGAATTTATTATAGAAGAGAGTTTTATAAATGGAAGACGTTTGCCTGGATATGGTATATATTATAATTTTTTTGATTATATGATAAATATGGGATTTTCTTTTGATGGTAATGTTATAGAAGTTGGGTCTGGGTATTTTCCAATATTTTCTAGATATATTGAGCAATATCAAAATGAAAGGGGTTTAAGTGGTACTATTTCTGTGTATGATCCTAAGTTAATAGAAACTCTACCTTCTAGGATAGAATATCATAAAGAACAATTTACGGAAGAAACTGATGTTTCTAGATGTAGTTTTCTTGTTGGAGTTTATCCTTGTAGTTGTACTATGACTGTTGTTAAGAGTGCTTTAAAAAATGATATACCATTTGGGATTATTATATGTAGATGTAATAATTATAAAGAAATAGATGAAATAAAGAAATTAACAGAATCTATGTCTGGAACGTGTGATTTTTTTGGATTGGGAAGTGATTATGTTCCTGTGGTTACGTATAATCCATATGTTAAAAAAAGAGTAAGAATATAACAATTATTTAGAAATATATTTATAGTAGGGTGATACTATGAAATGGAAAAAAGATAATAAAATATTAAGTTTAGTTATTATTCTCTTTTTATTTTGTCAATTATTTTTTGGGATAAAAAATGGTAATGTTGATGATGCTATATTATATGATGAGGTATTTCCTTTGGATAGTAAAATTATATATTTGACTTTTGATGATGGACCTGGAATGTATACAAAGAGAATATTGGATGTTTTAGAAGAATATAATGTAAAGGCAACATTTTTTGTGACTAATCAATTTCCTAAATATGAATATCTAATAAAAAATGAATATGAGAAGGGGCATGCTATAGGAGTACATACATATAGTCATAATTATAAAAAAATATATTCTTCTTTTGAAAATTATATTGATGATGTTAATAAAATGAATGAAATTATTAAAAAATATACTGGTAATTTTTCTAATATACTTAGATTTCCTGGTGGTAGTTCAAATACGATAAGTAGAAAGTATAAAAAGGGAATTATGACGGAGTTAACTCGTGAAGTGTCTAATTTGGGTTATACATATTTTGATTGGAATGTGGCTTCAGGAGATGTTAATGGTTATAGTAAAAATAGGATATATAAAAGAATAATTAAATCTTTAAATGATAAACCTACAATTATTCTTATGCATGATACTAAGTATAATACTTTGAAGGTTTTACCTGAAATAATTACATATGCTAAACAAAATGGTTATAGATTTGAAGTGCTTAGTGAAAATAGTTATAATATTCATTTTAAGGTAAGAAATTAAGTATTTGTAGTTATAATTTTATCAATGATACCATATTCTAAGGCTTCTTGACTATTCATATAATAATCTCTATCTGTATCTTTTTCTATTTCAGATAGTTTTTTATTAGTTTTTTCTGATAGTATTTGATTTAATTTGTTTTTTAATTTTATAATTCTTTCAGCTACTATTTTTATTTCTGTTGCTTGTCCTTGTACTCCTCCTAGAGGTTGATGAATCATTACTTCACTATTTGGTAGGCAATATCTTTTTCCACTTTTTCCACATGCAAGTAAAAATGCAGCCATAGATGCAGCCATTCCTATACATATGGTAGAAACGTCACTTTTAATATAGTTCATAGTGTCAAATATTGCCATTCCTGCAGAAACGCTACCACCAGGAGAGTTGATATATAGACTAATATCATCATTGTTAATGCTATCTAGATAGAGAAGTTCTGCTATAACAATATTGGCTGTATTATCATCAATTTCTCCACTTAATAAAATAATTCTATTTTTTAAAATTCTAGAGAATATATCATAGGCTCTTTCTCCTTGATTACTTTTTTCAATTACTGTTGGAATTAACATTATATCACCTATAAATATTATATATTATTTTTTTTATATGATATTATTTATTGACCGACAAAAAATTTAATATGGTGTAGATTAATAATATTATTTTTGATATAATTATAAAGAGGTAAATATGAAAATAGATGTTATTAATGTTGGTTTTTTGAATGAGAATTGTTATGTTTTAATGATTAATGAAAAAGTTCTTGTTATAGATCCAGGTGATGATTTTGATAATATTGATAAGTTCTTAATAGGTAATAAAGTGTGTGGAGTGTTAATTACACATAGACATTTTGATCATATTGGAGCTTTAGATATGATAATTGATAAGTATAATACAAAATATTATGATAAATCTAATTTAGAGGAGAAAGAATATAATATAGATGGATTTTGTTTTGAAGTTATATATACTCCTGGACATAAAGAAGATTCTTTGACTTTTTATTTTCCTTCATATAATGTTATGTTTACTGGGGATTTTATATTTAAAAATGCTATAGGTAGATGTGACTTAAAGGGCGGAAATATAACTGATATGAGAAATTCTTTAATTAAAATGAAAAAATATGATAGAGATATTTTAGTGTATCCTGGTCATGGAGATAAAACTTTTTTAGGAGTGGAATTAGATAATAATATAGATTATATTTAATTTTGGGAGTTGTTTTATATGAAAAAAGATAATTGTAAAATATATATAATTCAGATGCATACTTATACGATACCTAGTAGATTAATAAAAACAATAACTAATTATGAATATAGTCATATTGCTATATCTTTAGATAGAAATTGTAATACTATTTATAGTTTTGGAAGAAAAAAATATACTTCTTTTATTAATGGTGGATTTTCTGTGGAACATAAGAGTGGAGAATTTTTTTCTAAGTTTAAGGATACGACATGTAGAATATATGAATTAGATGTTACTATAGAACAGTATAATGCTTTAAAAAAAATAATTAATTATATGAAGAAGAATAGAGAAAGTTATAAGTATGATTATATTGGTGTTTTTTTAAGATATATAAAAGTACCTGTTAGGTTTAAAGATAAATATGTATGTAGTTTTTTTGTAGCTGATATTTTAGAAAAAGCAAATATATATAAATTTGATAAGAAAACTTGTTTTATTAGTCCTAAAGATTTTGAAAATATACCTAATTTAAATTTAATATATGTTGGTAATTATTTGAAGTGTGTATGAGATTAAATAATAGTTAATTTATTTAAATATTTTACATATAATTTATTGGGTGAAAAAATGAAAAAAATTTATTTGTTACTATTATTCTTTTTAATTCCTCTTAATGTATCTGCAGATGAGCTTAATTTGGCTGAGAATGCTAAATCTGCTATTATGATTGAAGCTACTACGGGGGAAATACTTTATAAAAAGAATGAAAAAGAGAGACTTGCTCCAGCATCAATGACAAAAATTATGTCGTTAATTCTTATTATGGAAAATATTGAAAGTGGTAAACTTAAATGGAATGATATTGTAGTAACGTCTAATTATGCTTCTAGTATGGGAGGAAGTCAAGTTTTTTTAAAACCTAATGAAATTATGAGTGTTGAAGATTTAGTTAAGGCTATTTGTGTTGCTTCTGCTAATGATGCTGTTGTAGCTATAAGGAAGTCATAAGTTTTAAAAGGAGAAGAGCAAATATAAGTACTTCAAAATCGTATTATGTAGAGTATTATTGTAAGTTTTATATATAAAGCCATTTATTGGCTTTATTTGTTGCTTTTTATGATATAATATTTGATAAATGAGGCGATACTATGGGTAAATTATCAAATATGATGTATATGATAGATTTATTAAATACAGGAAATATTTATACATTAAAAGAGTTATCAGAAAAAATAGGCGTAACTGAGAGAATGATACGTTATTATAAAAATGAAATTTGTGCTAATGGAATTGCTATTGAATCATTTAAAGGGCCAAATAGTGGATACTTTATGATAGATAAAATTAAGAATTATACTAGTATTAACAAGTATGATATTCAATTGTTAGAAAATATATATAATTTATTATTAAACGATGATTTTAAATATTTAGATAAATTTAAAGAACTTTTAGATAAATCAAAGAAAATGTATTCTATTTATGATGAAACAAGTAAGTATATTGCAAATATAAATATAAGTACACCAGGCGAAATAGAAAAGTTGATTGAAAATGCAATAAATAAAAATTATAAAATAGAGATAATCTATAATGATATTAATGGTGGTCAATCAAAAAGGGTAATTCATCCGATTCATTTGTTTAAGTATAAGGATAATTACTATGTTACAGCATTTTGTGAACTAAGAGACGACATAAGGCATTTTGAATTAAAAAGAATTGCAAACATTAAATAAAAAAGACAAAATATTTCAATTTTGTGTGTTATAATGTATTTAAGGGGGAGATGTTGTTATGACAAATGATTATACATTCATTGATTTTGATGGGGTAATATTAGATTCTGAAGAAAGAATGTTAGAAAGAAAATATAATTTAGGACTGCATGATCATAAAAATGAAAGTGAATTTGATACATATTTTGAATATACAAATTTACATCCAGAAGAATGGGAATATATCTTAAAAGAAGCTAAGTCAATCAATAACTCTGTTGAAATAATAAAAGAACTTGAAAGTTTAAAAAAGAATATAGCAATTTTAACAAAAATTCATACGCTTCAAGAAATGAAAGTAAAAACTGAAGTATTGAGAGAAGATTTAAAAATCTTTTGCCCAGTTATTTTTGTTCCGCCTGGTGTAAAAAAACATCAAGTAGTAATTCCAAATCATCAATTATTAATTGATGATTCTAAAAAGAATATTAAGAGATGGATTGAAAATGGAGGAAGAGGTTTAATTTTTGATTCGACAATTGATAATGATACTGATGAAAAAGTAAAAAGTTTAGGATTTTTGATAAAGAGGTAGATACAATGGAAAGAAATATTTTGGTTGAAAATTATCTTAAATCATTAGAGCAAAAATATAATGCAGTATGTTTTGATATAGATGGTACATTAACTGCTAGAGATACTAAAAATATTGATGATAGAGCAATAGACATGATTATTGATTTGTTAGTAAGGAAAATTCCAGTTGTGTTTATAACAGGTCGCGGTGAAACTGGATTAGAAGATTTAAAACGTGATATTTATCTCCGCATTAAAACTAGTGAAAGCATTACTGATACTGATATGAAAAGAATATATGTTTTGACTAATGATGGTGCAAGATTATTCTATAGTAATGTAATTTCACAAGAAGAATTTTTAGGTGAAAATGTTTATATAACGACAGAAGAAGAATTAAATCAGTTACTAATAGTAGACCAAATGATTAAGGAAATTAAAAATAAATTAGAAAATAATGATTATTTTCGTATAACTTACTCTAAAGACTTAAAAACAAATCAAATTTTAAACGTAAGAATGGTATTTAATACACATGATGATGGAATAATTAATTCAATGTTTGATAATATAGATAAATATATAATAAACAATGGTTTAAATGGTATTCATCTAACAAGAGGAATGTACATGGATAATCCTGTTATTCAGATAGGTACTGCAACAAAAGATAAAGCTATTAAAAGAACAGAAAAAATAATTGGTATCCCTCAAAATTCTATGATTAGAATTGGAGATTGTGGAGACTCACGTGGTAACGATTATTCAATGTTAAACTGTAATCAAGGTTATAGTGTTGATAAAACAAGCGGTTCTAATGATTCATGTTTCCCAATCTTTGATGATTATGGAAATGTTTTAAAAGGAGTAGAAGCAACACTAAAATTGGTAAAAAGTGCTAAAATTTTACCTACTGTATCATTGGAAAAAGCGGATAAAGATACTTATAAATATAATCTTGCTAAAGTTGAAAGTAATATTGTATCAGTAAGACAATCACTTTTAAAAAAATATAATAATTTGATAAGTAGCAATTTTAATAATTGTAATGGAATTGATGATTTGTTTGATAAAGAAAGCGGAAGTATAATTATACCGATGTATGAGATGGAATTATTACAAAATAGTCCATTAAAAGATTTTTGGATATCCTCAGAGAATGGGTCATTAATATATTCATTAAGAGATAATAATAATTATCTTCTTAGAGGATCAAAAACTTATTATTATTTTATATCAAACAGGATAAGTATTAATAGAAAAGATATTACTTCTAAAGAAGATGTAATAAGTTGGTATAAAAATAACGAAAAGTTTTTGAATGATTCTATAAATGTAATTTTATCTACTGAAAACTTGAATAATCAAATTAATAAAAAACTATTATTAGGAGTTTTGGATAATTGTAGAAATATTTTACTAGTTTTAATTAATCATTATTTGGTATCTAACTACTTTGATAAAAATATTTTATTTGATATTTCTTTGGAGGGTGAAAATCGTAACAATAAATTATATAATACCATTATGAAAATTGAAAGATTAATGAGTGGAATATGTTTTGAAAGCCAATATATTGTTGATAAAGAAAAAACTATAGAAATAATAAATAATACAAGAAAAGTATTACTTAATAATATGACACAGGAATTAGAAAAAGATGATGAAAAAGACTATTCTAAGAATTATAGAGCATATAGAGAAATAGATAACTTTGCAGAAAATTATATTGCTGTATCTTTATATAAGGAAAAATGTGATAACAATAGATTTGCAAATGCATGTGGTTTAAGTTATGGTGGTATAGAACTTCCAATACTGGCTAAAATAGTTGATCAAAATAGAATTGAAAAATTATTAATTTTAAAATTTAATAAAGAAGTATCTGGATACAAGAACAAACAACTATTGGATTTACGAAAATTTAATATTAAAAATTTTAATGGTTTAATAAATTCTGAATTTTTTGAAAACTCAAATGTAGACTTGTTTGATGATAATATTTTAACAGGAAAAACGTTACAAATAGCGATTAATGCGTTATATGATTGTAATATTAATGTTAATAATATTTGCATTGTTAGATATCCTAGTATTAATAGAATTGATCAAATGTTTTTAGATAATCCATCAGCAGTTGATTACAATTTGTTCTTTAACTACATATATGGATTATGCTTTAGTAGTCCATATAGTTGGAAAGATAATAATTGGAAAAATGAAAAAGGAGAAACTGATTATACAGATTCGTTAGGTGTATTTGATTTAAATAGAAAAAAAATAGTAGAGTGCTTAATAAAGAATCATGATTATAAAGAGGAAAGTGAAGTTGGAGAATATAGAAGGAGTTTTATAAAATGAATGTTGATGTTGAAAAAATAATAGATATAATAAATAGTATTTCAAATGATGTCATTATTTGTGGTCATAAAAACGCAGATTATGATTCAATGTGTTCTTCGTTAGCACTAGGCTATTTTTTAAAACAATTAAATAAAAATGTTATAGTATACATAGAACCAGAAAGCATACACAAAATAAAATATTTTAATTGTGATTATCTTTTATATAGTGATATCAAAACAAATGATTATACATTTATTGCTGTTGATTTAAATAGAACATCACGACTACCATCAAATATGGAAAAATATTATAATGATGCAAATTATACAATAAATATTGATCATCATAATGGAAATACAACTAATGCAAATGCTATTTTAAGTATTCCTGATATAAGTTCAACTTGCGAGATAATATACGCCATATTGAAAAAGATGAATTTTAACATAAATAAACTAATTTCAGAACTATTATTTACGGGTATAGTAAGTGACACAAATTTATTTAGTAATAATACATCCCCTGAAACTCACATTATAGTAAGTAAATTATTAAAAAATAAAATAGATAGTGAATATATTATAAATAAGTTTTACTTAGAAAAAACACAGAATGAACTTGAAATTATATCATATATAATTAACAATTTAAGACATGAAAACTTTTATTATTCGGTGTTAGATATGAATAAAGAACCATTTAATTTAGTATCATATTCTGATATTTCCAAAAAATGTATTCCTTTTATTTTAAACAGAGAAGACATTGATGTTTTAATGATTATTATGGATTATGGAAATAAAATGAAAGGTGAAATTAGAAGCAAAAATGATATAGATGTAAGTAAAATAGCTTCATTATTAACAGGTGGTGGCCATACCCATGCCGCAGGATTTGCTAATAAAAAAAAGCTAAATGAAATAATAACAATAACTAATAATTTTTTGGAGGATATAAATAATGGAAACTGAATTGATAAAAAAAATAAAAGATAATTATGGATTAGAAATAATAAATGTTCAAGTTTTATCTGGCGGTTGGATGAATAAAAAATATTTGGTCACTACTATAGATAATAAAAAATATATAGTTAAACTTTTCAGTCCAGAGAAAGTAAAAAAAATGAGTAAAGGAGAATTTTCGGTTGATTATTTAGATGAACAGCTTGTTAATAATTTGAAAATAGAAAACTACATGTATGGTAATTGTTTAAATTGTGAAAAGATTAATTTAACACACGATAATAAATTGGTATTTGTATATAACGGATATAGAGTTGCTATTATTGATTACATAAGTGGTATATATGTTTCTAGAGAATATATTAGTAATGAGCAATTGCATAAATTAGGACAAGAATGTGCAAAAATGCATTTGCTTTTTAAAAATGTTGATAGTTCAAAATATATTGGTGAATATTTAAAACTTCCATCCATTGAAAAATTATTTAATAACTATCAAAATAAAATATCTAATAAAATAGGTGAAGTAAGTGATGAATACTTAGAGTTATTATCAGTACAAGGCAAAGGATTAAGATGCTTAAAAGATAAAAGTATAATTAATGAAATACCAATTGCTGTAACCCACGGTGATTTTGCTGATGACAATATTCTTTTTGATGGTGAAATTCCACATATTTTAGATTTTGAATTAGTTAGAGTAAATTCACCACTTCTTGATGTTGGAAGAATTATTATGTCATATTGTTTTGAGTATGATTGTATTAATTATAATAAGATGAATTCTTTTATATTAGGATATGATAAAGAACTTAGTATACAAGATAATGATATTTTTCTTTCACTAATAACGGTTTGGATAAATGAAGTAGATATGTGGATTAAAGAAAATTACTTTAATAAACCTTTAACCGAAAAAGCAAAAAGATTTCAAGACGAATTGATATATTTAACAAATAATTTAATTCCTATTATTGAACAATATAAAAATGGCGGTAATTTAAAAGATTTTTGTGATAATAAAAGCAAACAAAGGAGATTATTAAAATGAGAGTAGCTAGTATAGGTGATTTAGTAACAGATTATTATTATAAAAACGAAAAGTTTTTAGGAATAAATGGTGGAATGACTTCTCACAATGTCATTGCTAATTTAGCAAAAATGGGTATTAATACTGTAGTGTTTGGTACATGTGGTAATGATATGCAAGGTGAAATAGCAATTAAAAGTCTTGAAAAATTGGATGTTGATACAAATAATATTGTAGTTTTAGATGATGTGAGAACAAGATGCTTTCACGTATCATACTTTGATAACGAAGATAAATTATCATTTACTTCAAAAAAAAGATGCCCTTTTTGTAGTAATAAAAAGTGGTATGAAGATAGTTTGATTGATATAGATGATATTATAAAAAAAATTAATAATGATGATATTTTAGTATTTGATAATTTAAATAATAAAAATCAAATATTGATTGATAAAGTTGACAATAAAAAAATAATTGATTTAGGACAATATTTTGAATTAGAAAATATGTCTGATAAAGAAATAATAAATAAGATAAAAAATAAGTTTGAAATCATTAACTTTAATGAAAGAGTATCAAAGTATTTAGTTAAACGATTAAATTTAAATACTGATATAGATTTATATAACATTTTAAATCCAAACTTTATGACGATTACGCGTGGAGAAAACGGTGCTACTTTTATTTGTGGAGGAAAAGAATATAATTTTAACTTAAAAAGTAAAGGAAAAGTTGTAGATTCTACTGGCGCTGGTGATGCTTTTATTTCTAGCATAATAAAAGATTGTATAAAAAATAATTTTGTTTATGATCAAGATATGTTTGAAAAATGGTATGAAAACTCAAACAAACTAACAGCTAAAGTTGTTTCCAAAATGGGAGCAAGGGGCCACATTAATTCTCTATTTAAAGTTAAAAAGATAGATAATGAATGTACTTGTAATAATTTCATCTATAATGAAAGAAAAAAAATCAAACGATGTAATATAAATATTAACAATCTCGAAACAAGAATTATCAATGCAGTCAATTCTTCAGCAAGCAGTAAAATTGAAGATATTTCTTTTAATGAAAATGATAATTGTTTATTTATTGGAACTGGTGGTTCATATGCTGGATCATATTTTTCTGCTAAAATTATAAATTTATTATACGGATGCAATACATATTCAATGTATCCAAGAGATGTTTTATATAGAAATAATAATAATATAAATAAAGTTGTATTATTTTCTTATTCTGGTACAACAAATGATATTATTACAAGTGTCAAAGATTTAGATAAGAAAAAAATATATATTGTTACTAAAGGAGAATTACAAAATATTGTATTAAAAACAGGAATTCTAAAAAAGAATATTTTAAGTTATAGAACTTCTTCCAATAAAGGCAAAGAACGTGGATTTTTATCATTTGAAGGTGCAGTTGCTCCAGCAGTAATCTTCTTAAAACACTATCTTGAAAAAACTAATTATAGTATTAATATTGAAAATTTTATAAAAAAGTCAATTAATTATTGGAATGAAAAAATAGAAAGTGTAATAACTAAAGATATAATAATAAATATAAAAGAACATGGGACACTAAATTTGTTTCGTGGTGACTATACTGATACAGCTTGTTATGATTTAGAAAGCAAAATTATTGAATCTGGTATATTCAATTGTATAATTCATGAAAAGAAGAATTTTTCGCATGGAAGGTTTATTAATTATGAAAACTTAAATAATTCTATTTCTATATATTTTAAGCAAAAATCAACAACAAAGTATGAACAAGAGTTATTAAAATATTTGGGAGATAATAATGTTATAATTGAAAGTAATTATGATGGTATTTTGGCAGAATTTGATTTGTTGATTGCTTCACAATTTATCATTTATTATATTGGAAAGTTTCTCAACATTGATGTTTCAAAACCTAATTATTCTGAAAACGCTATGAAAATATATTTTTATAAAGGTGATTTGTAATCAATTATTTAGGAGAACATTTATATAAGTATTAAAATATAAAAATGAGATTAATTTGTAGAACTCGGAGTTATGAGTTCTTTTTTTCATTTATTCTAATAAGTTTAAATGAGGTGGATAAAACTTGGATAATAATCCTGAAACTCTAATTGCAAAAAAAATGATACAAAAAAAGTTACTGAATGAACTTTGTGGCAAAGGTTTAATTGATTTTACAAATACAAGTAATATTATTAAAAAGCTAGATGAAGATATTAATAAATTAAAAGAATTACAAGAAAAAGATAAAGATCTAAAAAATATAATAGTTAAAATTCCAGTTTAGAAGGAGGTATTAAAATTTATGAATCTGTATCAAATTAGAAATATTTTAGCTACTGGTAAAAAACTTGTTGAATTACCACTTCGTGTTACATTTTATGCTCGTGTATCAACAGATCATGAAGAACAATTAAATTCATTAGAAAATCAAGTTATGTATTTTGAAAATTATATAAAAGGACAAGATAATTGGACATTTGTTGATGGTTATGTAGATGAGGGTATATCAGGTACTAGTGTAAATAAACGTGATAATTTTCTTAAAATGATTAATGATGCAAAGACAGGTAAATTTAATTTAATATTAACAAAAGAAATATCGAGGTTTTCAAGAAATACTGTTGATAGTATAAAATATACACAAGAATTATTAGCTAATAATGTAGGTGTATTTTTCTTAAATGATAACATAAACACATTTGATTCAGACTCAGAACTCCGTTTAACTATTATGTCATCTATTGCACAAGATGAAGTACGAAAACTATCAGAAAGAATTAGATTTGGATATAAAAGGAGTATAGAAAAAGGTGTGGTTCCTGGAAATGACAATTTTTATGGTTATAAAAAGAATAAAGGTAAGTTAGAAATAGTTGAAGAAGAGGCAGAGTTAATTAGACTTATATTTAATGAATATAGTAAAGAACATATGGGAACATCTAAACTAGGTCATTACTTGTTTAATAAATATAATATTAAGAGTAAAACTAATAAGCCACTTGCAGGAACTGTTATTGGAAGAATAATTAGAAACCCAAAATATAAAGGCTATTTTTGTGCTCATAAAGAAACTACAGTTGATTATCATTCTAAAAAAAGAATTAGATTTAAACCTGAAGAATGGATAGTTTATAAAGATAATGAGAGTTGTCCTCCGATTGTATCGGAAGAATTATGGGAAAAATGTAATGAAATATTAAACAAAAACTCTCATAAACATAAAACACATACTAGAACAGATATGAGATATGCCTTATCTGGTAAGATTAAATGTTATCATGATGGAGCAACTTTTATAAAAGGTGGTTATAAGAATAAAAGAACAGGGGTGGAAAGTAAATATTGGGGTTGCTCTAATTACAGAAAATATGGAAAGGAAAAAATAAATGGCTGTAATACACCAATTATTCATTATGAAGAATTATCAGATATATTTAAAAAAATGGCGAGTATTTTCTTAAATAAAGAAAGTAAAATTATAAAAGAAATATATGATTTAATAAGTGAAACAAAAATAAAAAAAGATTATACTAAAGAGGTAAATGACATAGATAAAAAAATAGAAGATATTAAGAGTGCTAAAATAGAACTAATTAACATGAGAGCTAGAAAAGAAATAGATTCAGAAGAATATAATATTGGAAGAGAAAAATATAATTCTGATTTAAATATTTTAGAAAAGAAAAAGAACGATTATTTATCAATTTCAAAAGAAGATGATTATAAGGATAGTATAGATAATTTTTATAAAAAAATAAAAAGTGTAATTTTAGAAGATGATGAATCAGTATTTAGAATATTTGGAAGTATAATAGATACCATATATGTTGAAAGATTACAAGAAGAGAATAACATTCATAAAGTAATGTTACATTTTAAACTAAATATACTCAGTCACAATGATAGTGACTTAAATTTAAATGTTTTTTTACTGCTTTTTAACAACAGCGATAGATGCTACGGTGGCTATGGCTGAGAAAATTGCTGGTACAGAAAAAGCTTTTGTTAAATTAATGAATGATAAGTCAAAGGAACTTGGAGCTGTAAATACTAATTTTGTTAATTCTACTGGATTACCTGCTAAAGATCATTATTCGACAGCTTATGATATGTCTATTATGGCTAAGGAACTTATTAGACATGAAAAAATTTTGAGTTTTACAAAGATATATGAAGATTATTTGAGAAAGAATACATCTAATAGTTTTTGGCTTGTAAATACTAATAAAGTCGTGTTTAAATTTTACTATACTAATAATTATAGTAGAACATAAACACGACTAGATTAGTTACTATCGCACAACAAGCAGGATATGTTGTTGGTATGACTGGGATGGAGTTAATGACGCGCCTGCTCTTAAGAAAGCAGATGTTGGGTTTTCAATGGGAAGTGGTACTGAGATTGCTAAAGAAGCATCTGATATAATTATTCTAGATGATAACTTCTTATCAATTTCAAAAGCAATATTATATGGAAGAACAATATTTAAAAGTATTAGAAAATTTATAATATTACAACTTACTTCTAATTTTTGTGCGTTATCACTTTCTATTCTAGGACCTTTCATAGGTGTTTCAACACCGGTTACCGTAATACAAATGTTATGGATTAACATGGTTATGGACACTCTTGCAGGTTTGGCATTTTCTTATGAACCTGCACTTTTAGAATATATGTATGAACCACCTAAGAAGAAAACTGAATCAATTATTAATAAATATATGATAAATCAAATAGTATTTACTGGACTTTATTCATCTTTATTATGTATATTATTTTTAAAATTGTCAATATTTTATAATCTATATAGGAAAAGTGGTACTGATAAATACTTTATGACTGCATTTTTCGCATTATTAATTTTTATTGATGTATTTAATGCTTTTAATGCAAGAACGCATAGGCTTAATATTTTGTCTAATCTTAAGAAGAACAAGGTATTTATGTTGATTATAGTATTTATAGTAGCAATGCAGATAGTAATGATTTATTATGGTGGTTCTGTCTTTAGAACGTCAGGGTTAACTTTAAAAGAACTTATTATAACTATTTTATTTGCATTTTCAGTTGTGCCAGTAGATAATATTAGAAAAATATTATTACGAAGTAGGGGAATAAATAGAGGAGTATAAAAAAAGTACTAGTTTTTACTAGTATTTTTTACATATTTTGCAATTTTGTTATAAGCATCTGTATTCCATAACTTAAATCTTTCTTCATCAGCATAATTCGCCATAGTTTTGTCATGACCATCAGGAATAAATATTGGATCTATTTTCATTCCATATTTACCACTTTTTTCTAGCGCAATAGTACCTCTTGTTATAGAAGTGAATACAATTGGTTCACATCCATATTCACAATATGCGAATGCTTCTTTATAATATGCTTTTCTATTTTTAACTCCTTTCATGAGTTTAAGTATTCCATCTGTGCCAATGCAGTTCATAACATCATGAGTATATGGACCTGGAAACCCGTTTAAAGCTTCTATAAAGAATCCTGTATCATTTTTAAGTACAGTACATTTTAATTTGTTACATGCTTCTTTTGCAGAAAATGTAGCAATTTCTTCTACTGAATTAGATTGAATTTCTGTTGTATCCATTTTTATATTTTCAACTTTGATTCCGTGTGGTTCCAAAAATTGCTTTGCACTTATAAGTTTGTTTATATTGCCAGTTACTAATATAATTTTTTGCATAAAAAATCCTCCTATTTATAGAAATCTCTCATAAAATTTCTATTCCTTGTTAATTTTAAACTTTTTTCATTACTTTTATTTTCATAAATATTCATAAAATCTTCATATATATTCTCTAACTCATTTGTATATGAAATTAGTAAGTAATCATATAAATCAATACTATTCATTGTTTGATTGACACCTATTTCATATCTTTCTGAACCTCTATTTCCCATTCTTCTAATTATTTCATCTTTGTTTGGTGGGAGAATATAAATTAGTTGAGAATTAGGACATAGCTGTTTTATTTTTTTTGCCCCCTCTAATCCTATATTAAACAATAATTGTCTATTTTGCAATAATTTTAGTGAAGATTTTAATGTTCCATAATAATTGCCATTGTATTTTGCATACTGTATAAGCTTATCATTTTCTATAAGTCTTTTAAATTCATCTATAGAAATGAATTCGATATTTCCCATTTCGTTTTCACGTTTTGCTCTTGTGGTTACTCCAGGCGCATCCATAAATATTTCATCTTTTTTTTCTAAAAAATCTATTAGTTCACTTTTTCCAGCGCCAGATGGGCCGGAAATTACTATTGGTGAATAATTACTTTTCATTTTGCTCACCAACTTTAAGATATAATTGATTAATATCTTCAACCCAGAAGAAATGTATCCAACTATCTTTTTTGCATTCATAACCAGAATTATATGATATTTTTTTGTTGTTATTGTTAAAACTTTCGTCTACAACAAGAGTATAAAGATCTTTTACTTCAATATTTTTACTATTTAAGTATTCAATAACACCATCAGAAGTTTTCCCTTTATATAAAATATCATCAAATAAAATAAAGTTAGTTTTATTTGGTTCAATGTATGAGCCAAGTAATTTGAAGTCACCATAATCATGTGGATTATCACTATTAGTCATTTTACATTGTATAAACGATATGTTTCTAAAGTTTAGTAATTGTGAAATGGTTGTTACTAACGGAAGACCACCTCTTGCAATTCCTAAAAATCCTAAATTTGGATTGCTCAAATCATATTTTTCTTTTATATCTTTTGCAATTTTGATACATGCTTGCATATACATCTCATAATCAAATGTATTTTCCTCTTTGCAAAGAGAATTATCCTTTATTAAAACTTTTTTCATTATATTTCCTCACTTTCTTTAATTTTTGATACATAGTACATAAATGGTGTATCTAATAAAGCTATTACTATTTTGAATACAAACATAGTTACAGCCATTTCAATTAGATTTATAATAGGCATTGTTCCTAGAAAAGAAATGGTTACAAAAATAATTGTATCTGTTATTTGGCTTATAATAGTACTTCCATTATTACTAATCCATAATTTATTGTGTTTTTCTTTCAATATCTTGTACATTCTTGCATCAATAAATTGACTTAATATACAATTTATTAAACTTGCTATAGTTATCCTTGGTAAGTAATTGAAAACTACTTTTAAAGCATCGTTGGTAGTATCAATACTACTTGGAATATATTTTAAAAATAAAATCATTGATAATGTAAAAATTATTAGTGTATAAAAACTAAATATAATTGCTTTTCTTGTTTCTTTTTCTCCATATTTTTCACTAAGTATATCTGTTGTTAAAAATATTGCACCATAAGAAATGTTACCAAGAGATGTAGTCATACCTAAAACGTCAATCATTTTTATCGTTTGAATATTACATATAATGGTAGATACACACATCCAAATAAATAGACCAATCCTTCCGTATTTTTTGTAACATATACAAGTAATAGTAAATGTAGCAAATAAATAAATTACTGAAATTAATAAATTAATCATATAAAGCCTCCTTCAAATTCATTGTAGTATAAAAAAAAGAATTTGAAAAATACTTATTTTTTATATAATCTATAACTTTAAACAATATATTTTTTATAATTGTTATATGCACTTTTTTAAAAATTTAGGTGTTAACTTCTAATTAATAGGTATATAGTTAATTGTTATAAAAAACATGTCATGATGACATGTTCTATTTTAAATAATTATTTATAAAGTATTTTGGGATTGTGGTCAAATATTTTTCAATATACACAAGGTTAATATTAATGATAGGTAATTCTTCTTCTAAATGAAGTACCTCAATTTGTCCGTTTTCAATTTCTCTTTTTATAGCATCTTCAATAATATAGCCAATACCTAAATCCTCTAATATTGAATCTCGTATCATTTCAGATGTTTCAATTGATATAGTGTTTTTTATGTTTACATTGTGATTAAATAATAAATCATTTAATTTTTTTCTATGGCTACTTGTTTCTACAGGAATTATTAAAGGATAATCTTCTAAATCTCTAAGACATGTAATTGCATTGTTATAATTATGCTTTTTTAAAGCAGCAAAACAATGCTTAACTTTTGTTAGTATTTCCATTTTTAGTTCTTTGTTAGAAGTATCAATAGGTGATGCATCGATAATAAAATCTAATTCATGTGCTTCCAATCTTTTTAATAATTCACTTGTAGGGCGTGAAATTATTGATATTTCTATTTGCGGATAAATTTTATGAAATTCTTTTATTTTATCAAATAGAAAGAAAGAAGCTATATGACTAGGAACGCCAATTATTAATTTTCCTTTAAACATGTTATTTGATTCAAGCATACTTCTTTGAGCTGTCTTTAAACTATTGTATGCATCTTCTACATACCCATAAAGTTCTTTTCCTTTTTCGGTTAAAACCATTCCGTTTATAGTTCTATAAAATAGGTTAACATCTAAATCTTCTTCCAATTTTTTAATAGATTTTGAAATTGCAGGTTGTGATATCAACATTTTTTTTGATGCTAGTGATAAACTTCCGTATCTTGCAACATCAAAAAAAGTTTTATATAAATTTAAATTAATATTAAAATCTCCACCTATGTTTGGATTGTATTTGTTTTTGCATAACATATTTATGTTGTTCAAATCTTTTGTTATTTTATGTCCATTATTATATGTTTCTAATATTCCACAAGAATTTACTATTACCTTGTTAACCATTTCGTTATTATCAACAAATGAAATTGCAAAAGGACTATCAATACTATTATATTTTTTCTTTATTTCATAAAATTCTTCATCTGTAATTGTAAATTCATCACTTTTGTCTTTTGCATTTCCTCGTAATGGGCAAAACCTTAATATTTTCCATCTTGCTATTTCTTTTTTACTAAAGTTATCTATTAAAGAATTGTAAAAACTATCTATTTCTTTTAATGTCTGCCTTACAATAGTTGTGTTTATATCAATTTTCATTTTTGGGTATTTTTTTAGTATTAATGGAACTATTTCTTTGATATGTGAATATTGTTCGGAACCACGACCTAAAAAATAATTTTCTAAATCCGATGAAGAATCAACAGAAAATGCAATTCTGTCAACATATTTCAATTTCTTTTCAATGTTATTTGCATTTAACAATGATCCATTTGTTACAATTTTGTTGTATATACCATTTTCTTTACTTATTTTTAATAAAACTTCCAGACCATCATATAAAAATGGTTCGCCGCCTGCATATGTAATTTTTGTTACATCTAATTTTTTTAAATTATTTAAAACAGTTATATTTTGTTCCAAATTATTATCTGTTGTTGTGGTGTCTCTAAAACAGAAACGACAATTTTTATTACAATGAGTTGTTATATTCCAACATAATTTCATTTTTTTAACTCCAATTTTTCAATTTTCAATATATCAATATTGTATATTTGATTATATATACTTGCAACATCTAGTGTTGTAATCATGTTTTTATCAATCTTTAATCTTTCAATCATTTTTCTTACATCGTTTTCATTTTTTCCTTCAATTTCAACATATGGAGGAATTAATGGCCAAAAATCAATATCGATTTCAACACCATCAAGTGTATATTTAATTCTTTTATTTTCTTGGTAATTTCTTGCAACATATCCAAGTTCATTTAATATTTTGTTTGCATTTTCAAAACTAGAAACTTCTATCTCTATCTCATTTGTGCCATCAATTTCATTTTTATCTACTATTTCCTTAATAGTTAAAGTTGACGTTTTTCCATCGGTTCTCAACCTAATCCATTTATTTTTATTGATAGGATTAAAATCATATACATATCTTTTTTGATTGAATTCACCAATTTTTTTCGCTCCCATTTTTTCAATCTTTGAAATAAAACTATTTACATCTACTTCAAGAATGGTGCATTCATATTCTTTATGCATTAATATCACCTCTTTTATCATTATTATAATGTAAAAATTATATTTGTCAACACATTTATAACTTCTATTCATAACGATGATGAACTGCTTAAATTGATTTTTTCACATTATTTTACATAATTTAATAGTATTTTAAACAAATTAATATTTTATACTTAAATTGTTGGAGGTGATAAATGAAAAAAATGATATAATGTAAGAGGTGATATTATGTATACAATTTGTATAGTTGAAGATGAAATAAAATTAATTTCAAATTATATTACAGATTTTTATAATAATGATGATGGTGTTGCAAGGTTTTTAGAAAAACATCTATTCTTAAAGACAGAGAGTTTATAAGACTTTTTAAAAAATTAGTAGAATATTAAGATTTCCTAGATAGTTACATAAGACTGGGCAAGTAAAAATGCTTGATATAATATATAATTGTTTAGTAAATTATTATAATATCCTAGTAATATTAAAACACAATTAAACTTTGAATACTGATAATACTATAGTAGGAAATTACTATAGTATTTTTATTTATAAATAAGGTTTTCATCAAAAACTAACATATAAAATAAATTTGTTTGTAAGTGAATATTACTATAGTTCTTTGGAATATTTAGTAATAATAATCGTATAATTAGATGAATGAGCTAGAAAAAAGGAGGTCCAATAATGACTTGTTTATCTAAAAACATTAGTTTAGAGATTATGAAGTTTTTTTTAAGTACTAGTGTTCCAAAAATTTTAAGTGAAAGGAAAGGTATTGCTTCTAATTAGGAAGGAGTGATATTAACTTATGCAGACAGCAATTTATTGCAGGGTATCTACTGAAGAACAAGCTACTGAAGGATTTAGTATTCATGCTCAAAAAGATAAATTAACTAAATATGCGAGCATTAATGATTGGGATATAGTAGATTACTATGTTGATGATGGTATAAGTGGTAAAAATTTAACTGATAGGAAAGAAGTATCAAGACTAATTGAGGATGTAAAGAAAGGAAAAATAAATAATGTTTTAATATACAAACTAGATAGACTTACTAGAAGTGTTAAAGACCTTATTTATTTAATAGAACTATTTGATAGTCATAATTGTACTTTTAACTCTCAAACAGAGAAAATAGATACTTCAAATGCTGTTGGAAGAATGTTTGTTAAGATTATTGGAATATTTGCAGAATTTGAAAGAGAAAATTTAGCAGAAAGAGTTACTTTTGGATATGAACAAAAAACTAAAGAAGGTAATTATACTAATTGTAATGGAGTTTTTGGTTATGATTATTTAGTCGGTAAAGGAAAGCTTAAAGTTAATAAAAATGAAGCAATTTATGTTAAGAAAATATTTAATTGGTATTTAGATGGCGAATCTATGGTTAAAATTGCTAAAAAGTTAAAAGATTTAAATGTACCAACGAAAAGAGGAGGGCATTGGAATCAGTCAACTATTCATTCAATACTTACTAATCCTCTTTATATTGGCAATGTAAGATATGGAGTAGGAAGGAAAAATGGCTTTGAAGTAAGTGGTAAAAACGTAACACCTGTTATAAATGAAGACTTATTTAATAGTGTTAGCAATTTGATGAATAAAAGAAAGAAATTTCATAATAAGAAATACTCTTCTGATGATACCTATTATTTTAGGTTATTAAGATGCAGTTTATGTGGTGGCAAATATCATGCTAGGCAACAACTTCAAAGTGGCAAAAAATATATTACTTATCAGTGTAATGGGCATAACAATAATAGCTGTAATGCTCCAGGATTTTCTCATATTAAAATAGAAAATGCATTTATTAATTATTTAGAGAATATTAAAGATTTAGAATTTGATAAAAGTATTTTAAAGAAAGAAAAAAAGATAATAGAAAACAATGACACTTTAGATTTACAAGAGCAAACCCGCAAATTAAATAAGAAGAAAAAAGATATGACAGAATTATTTAGTACTGATGAAATTGATTACGATACTTTTAAAGAAGTAAAAAGTGTAATTGATTCTAAATTAGAAGTGTTAAATAATGAGTTAGATAAAATTAATAAATATTCAAATGAAGAAGATCTAATTAATGAAGAGGTTATTAAAGAAGTTATAGTTAATTTAAAAAATAATTTTATTCATTTAAACAATCACGAAAAAAAGATGTTTCTAGAAAGATTTGTTAATGAAATAAAAGTAAGAAAGGAAGGTAATGATGTGATAATTGATGAAGTAATATTTTAAATGGTTCACTTAGATGTGAGCCTTTTTATATGGAATAGTTTTAATTTAGAAAGGAGGATGATATAGTGAAAAGTTTTAAAGGAAGTGTTTATTATAGATAAATATGTTTTGGTATATTTACGAGCCAGAGCATTTTTTATCTAGAAAGGATTTATCTTATTTAGATAAATTAATTTATATAAGAATAGTAGGTTTTTGTAGGAATGATAAATACGATAATACTTGTTTTGTTAGTAATGGTTATTTTGCTAATTTATTTGGAGTTAAGCCAAAAGCAATATCTGTTACAATAAAAAAGTTAAAAGATTTAGATTTAATAAATGTTAAATATATTAAAAATGAAAATTTAGTTAAACAAAGAAGTATTACTCTAACGAGTAATGTGTGGAATCAAATAAGTAATAATGGAAGTAGTAAATAAGGAAGGAAGAACTTTAAGAATAAAGTTTGGAATGGATCCATCAGCACCTGACATTCATTTAGGACATGCTGTTGCATTAAGAAAAATAAAACAATTACAAGATCTAGGTCATACGGCTGTAGTAATAATTGGAGATTTTACTGGTGCTATTGGAGATCCAACAGGAAAATCAAAAACAAGAAATCAATTAACTGATGAACAAGTAAAATACAATGCTCAAACATATTTAGAACAAATCTTTAAAGTTATTGATAAGGATAAAACTGAGCTTCACTATAATAGTGAATGGTTTGCTAATATGAGCTTTAAAGATGTTATTAATTTATGCAGTAAAACTACTGTTGCAAGAATGCTTGAAAGAGATGATTTTAATAATCGTATGAACAATCATAAACCAATTGCAATTCATGAATTCTTTTATCCATTAATGCAAGCATATGATTCAGTTGAAGTGAAATCAGATTTGGAATTAGCTGGAACAGATCAAACATTTAATGTTATGATGGGTAGAAATATTCAGAAAGATTTTGGTGTTGCACAACAGGTTCTAGTATTTATACCACTTTTAGTAGGATTAGATGGTAAGGAAAAAATGTCTAAGTCATTGGGAAATTATATTGGTGTTAATGAAGATGCAAAAACAATGTATATAAAAGTTATGAAAGTACCTGATGATTTGATAGTTACATATTATGAATTAACAACTGATATACATCCAGATAAAGTAAAAAATATTAAAAAAGGGAGAATTAAATCCAAGAGATATAAAGATGCATTTAGCAAGAAGTATTGTTTCTCTATATCATACAGAAGAAGAATTAAAAGAAGCAGAAGCTAATTTTCAAGCAATTTTTCAAAAGAAAGATATTGATGTAGAGCTTCCTGAATTAGTTTATTATTCTAACTTAATAGATGATGAAGGATTATATCCTTTAATAGATTGTATATTTTCAACAGGAAAATATAAATCAAAAAGTGAAGTAAGAAGATTAATTCAACAAGGCGCTGTAAAATTAAATGGAGAACAAACAAGTGAATTTTCATTTGTTCCAGAAGAAGGAATGGTAATTCAAGTTGGAAAAGGTAAACTAAAAAAACAAGAAAAAAATAAAACATTAACAAAAACTCTTTAATAAATTGCAATTTATATGATATAATATAATTGTTTAATTTATAAATGTTGATTAATGAATAGTAAAGTATATCATTTTAAATTTAGAGAGTTTATGTTTGGTGAAAATAGACAAAATGATATACTTGAAATACACATTATGAGTTTAAGGGTTGCTACTTTATAGCTTATTGAGTGTATGAATTTCTATTCATAAATTAAGGTGGTACCGCGATAAATCGTCCTTATGAGGAGTGTTTATCGTGGTTTTTTTGTTAAGGAGGGATAATATGACAAAAGATGAAAAAATTGAATTAATACTGAGAAGAACAGTTGATATTCATAATAAAGAAACATTATTAAAAAAATTAAATAGTGGAAAAAAATTGATAGTAAAATTTGGCGCTGATCCGTCAAGACCTGATTTACATCTAGGTCATACGGTGCCATTACGTGCCTTGAAAGTATTGCAAGAATTAGGACATGACATAGTTTTTGTTATAGGAGATTTTACAGCAATGATTGGAGATCCATCTGGGAAATCAAAAACTAGACCATCATTATCATTTGAAGAAACAAGAAGAAATGGTGAAACATATTTTAAACAAGTTTCTAAAATATTAGATCCTAACAAAATAAGAATTGTTTATAATTCAGAGTGGTTAGGGAAAATGTCCTTTGAAGATGTTATTAAATTAACTGGAAAATATACAGTTGCTAGAATTCTTGAAAGAGATGATTTTAAAAATAGGTTTAATAATAATATTCCGATTGGTATTCATGAATTTTTATATCCATTAATGCAAGGATATGATTCAGTTGCATTACATGCTGATATAGAAGTAGGTGGAACAGATCAAACATTTAATTTGTTAGTTGGTAGAGAGTTACAAAGAGACTATGATCAAGAGCCACAAGATGTAATGTGTTTTCCTTTATTAGTAGGATTAGACGGTAAGGAAAAAATGTCTAAATCATTAGGAAATTATATTGGAGTGGATGAATCACCTGAAAAAATGTATGAGAAAGCTATGAGAATACCTGATGATGTATTATTAGATTATTTTAAACTTACTACAGATTTAGATATGAAAGATGTAGAAAATATGATGAGTGAGGATATATTATTGGCACATAGAAAATATGCAGAAGAAATAATTAAAATGTATTATGGAGAAGAATTTATTAATCAAGCTGAAGAAAGATATAATACAGTAGCTAAAGGTGGTATACCTGAAAATATTGAAATATTTGAAATAAAAGAAAGTATGTTAGAGAATGGATTGCTATTGACTGAATTATTAAATTTATCAAATATCGTTTCATCGAAATCAGAAGGAAGAAGAATGATTGAACAAAATGGAATAAATGTAAACGGAGCAAAAGAGAATGATGTTAATAAATTAATTACTACAACAGATTTTAATAATGATGAATTAATTATTCAAAAAGGAAAAAAACAATTTAAGAAAATTGTTTTGATTAAGTAATAATATATGCTATCATATTGTTACATATATTTTTAATAAAAATATTAGATACTAGTTACTTTGAACTGGTATCATTTTGAAGTGTTGAAGTTATAAATTTTGAAAAAAATTTGCTTTTAGTTTATACCATAAATATCTATATAACTATTTGCATAATATCATGATTCATGGTACCATTTCATCAAGAAGCGATACCACTCATTATAGCAATATTCACATACAATTAAACTAGTAAGATTTTATGATTATATAGATGGATTAAAGACAGGATTTACTGATGATGCAGGGTATTGTTTAACGGCTACGGGTAAGAAGGGTAATATGAGACTTATTACTGTTGTTATGAAAGAAGATAATACTGATAATAGGACAAAAGATACGATTGCTATGATGGATTATGGTTTTAATATGTATAGTGTTAAGAATATTATTTCAAAAGGTAATAAGATTGGTAATATATATATAAATTTAGGTAAGGAAGAATATGCTGATATTTCTTCTTTAGAGGATATTAATATTGTTAATAGTAATCAAGATAATGAAGCTAAATTTACTTATGAAATAGAAACTGATAATGTTACAGCACCTTTAAGTAAGGGGAGTGTTGTTGGTAAAATAACAGTGTATAAGGATGGAAAATATTTTAATTCAAGTGATTTAATTATAACTAAGAATATAAAGAAAGCAAATATTGTTAAAGTTTTTTTTAGAAATATAAAAGATGTTTTAGTAGGATCTATGTAATATAGATCTTTTTTTTCATAATATTTATTAAAGGAGATGTTATGGAATTTAAAAGTGATTTACCTTATCCAAAGATAAGGGTAGAGCGACAAAATATTAATTATGCTACGAAATTATTAAATGATTATGCAGGGTATGTCTCTGAACTTAGTGCTATTCATTTATATTCTTATCAATCTTTTGTTAGTGATAAGTATAGGGAATACAAGGATATAATAATGAAAATTGCTGAGGTAGAAATGATACATCTTAGATTGCTTGGAGAAACAATTTATTTACTTGGTGGTGTTCCTGTTTTTGGTAGTGTTTCTGAAGATAAAATATTAAGATTATGGAATAGTGGTGAAATAATATATAATAGAGATTTAAAAAAAATGTTAAAAAGTGATATTGAGTCTGAAGAGATGGCTATTAAAAATTATAATGATAATCTTAGAGAAATAGATGATAAATATGTAAAAGAACTTATTGAGAGAATATTGATAGATGAAGAAATACATTTAACTATTTTTAGAAATTTATATAAAAAATATTTTTAATGAATTTTTATTATTGATAATACTTTGTTTTAATAGTATAATTTTATTTAGGAAATATATACTAAAATAAAGTAGGTGTGTTATTGTGGAATTTAGAGAATTGACTTGTGAAGAATTTAAAAAAATAGAAAAAAAGCAAAAGAAATATAATTTTTATCAAACTGTATCGTGGGCTAATGTAAAGAAAACTACTGGATGGGAAAGTTATTATGTTGGTGTTTTTGATGGTAAAAAGAATTTGGGTATTGCACTTCTTTTGGCAAAAAAAATATTAAATAAGAAAATGTTTTATATTCCAAGAGGACCTTTATTAGATTATGATAATTTTTCTTTATTAGAGTTCTTTTTTAATAATTTAAAATTATTTGTTAAGAGTAAGGGTGGTTTTACTATTAAGATTGATCCATATATTCTTTATCAAGAACATGATAGAGATGGTAATCCGATAGGGGAATCTAATGATAAAATTATATCTCAATTAAAGTCTTTAGGTTTTGTTCATAGAGGGTTTACAATAGGATATACTGATGAGGCACAGTTTAGGTGGTCGTATGTTTTAGATATTAAAGATAAAAATTTTGATGATTTAAAAAAAGATATGAATCAAAGATGTAGAAGATGTTTGAAAATGTGTTATAAATATCCTTTGGTAGTTAGAGAGGTAAATGAGGATAATTTTATAGAATTTAAGAAAATTATGGAACATACTGCTAATAGACAAAATCATTTTGATAGGTCAATGGATTATTATAAGAATTTGGCTAAATATCTTGTTGATGATGTTGTTATGGTTATAGTTTATTTGAATAAGGAAAAATACTTAGAGGAATTTAAGGATGATAAACTTTATGAAGAAATAAAAAAAGAGCAGTCAGAATTTGTGCCTATTACGGCAGGAGTATTTATGTATGATTGGGATAGGTTAAATTATGCTTATGGTGGTACATATTCTAAATATATGCATTTTATGGCTCAATATAGGATGCAATTTGAGATGATAAAAAGAGCAATGGAAAAGAAATTACCTCTATATGACTTTGGTGGTATATCTGGTGACTTTAATCCTGATAGTGATAATTATGGTGTATATGAGTTTAAAAGAGGCTTTGGTGGTAATGTTGTTGAATATATAGGGGAGTTTGATTTAGTTGTTGATAAGTTATTTAACTCTTTTTATAAATTTATGTTTAAAACTTATAGAGGAATTAAAAAAATTAGGGCTTTAATAAAAAAATAGGATATTTGTTATCCTATTTTTCGTCTAAGTCTTTAGTAAGTATGCCTATATTTATTAGACCTGAAGCCATGACTATTACATAGACTATTCTAGTTAGTAGTGATCCATCTCCTAGAAGATATTCTACTAAATTGAAATTGAATAATCCTACTAACCCCCAGTTGATACATCCAATTATACTTAAGACTAATGTTGTTTTAAATAGTGCATTCATATATTCCTCCTTATATAATTATATTTTGGACAAAAAAGATAAAATTATTCATCATAATAGTAAAATAATTCCATATACTTCAATAGAAAAGATTAAATAAGAGGTGAAATAATGAAAAAAATCTTTTTGGGTATATTTTTATGTTTAATATTTTTGACTGGATGTGGTAAGAAAAGTGATGGAGATGTACTTAAGTCATATACTTCTGCTGTTGAAAAAGCTAAATCGTATTATTTAAATGGTAAGATGGAATTAGTTAATAATGAAGATGTATATACATATGATATTTCTGTTTCTTATGAGGCCGATGATAATTATAAGATAGAACTTGTAAATACTGTTAATAATCATGAACAAGTTATTTTGAGAAATTCAGAAGGTGTCTATGTTGTTACTCCATCATTAAATAAAAGTTTTAAGTTTCAAAGTGATTGGCCTTATAATAATTCACAGGTATATTTGTTATCTAGCTTGTTAGATGATATTAATAATGATGAAGAAAGAGTTTTTGAAATTAAAGATAATGAATATGTTTTTACTACTAGGGTTAATTATCCAAATAGTCCAAAATTAGAAAAACAAAAAATATATTTTAATGCAAATAATTTGCCTACTAGGGTAGAAGTTTTAGACAAAGATGGTAATGTGGAAATTAAGATGGTATTTAATAAAATAGATTTAAAAGCAGATTTTAATGATACATATTTTGATTTAAGTTCAATTTTAGATACGGAAATTAAAGAGGAAAATAATGAAGAACAGAAAAATACGGAAACTGAAACAAAAGAGACAGCTACAATTGATGATATAATTTATCCAATGTATTTACCTACGAATACTTATTTGGCTAATCAGGAAAAAGTAAAGGTAGATAATGGGGAGAGACTTATATTGACATTTGCTGGTGATAGCTCTTTCGTTTTGGTAGAGGAAACGGTTTCTATAACTAATAGTCCTGAAATAATACCAACATATGGAGAAGTTGAACTTATTGGAGCTTCACTTGCAGTTATAAATGATAATTCAGCTAATTGGTTTAGTAATGGTATAGAATATTATGTGGTTAGTGATACAATGGATTCTTCTGAAATTTTAGAAGTAGCCAAGTCAATAAGTGTTTTACCTGTTGGTAAATAGCTAGATTAGTTTCTAGCTTTTTTTAATTATTATAAAAAAATTATTTCATCATTAATTTACTTCTTTTTGTATAAATGGTACAATTATATGGTAAGGTGACTGATATGAATAAAGATAATGACATATCTAATGATGATGTAAGTGAATATAATAATTATAATTTAAATAAATGTTTAGAAGAATATTATTATGATGATAATATTGTACATAATAAGATTAATAGTATAGAAATGGATATTTTTGATGAAATGAATGGTAGTAATCTTTCAATGAAAAGCGTTGTAAAAAAGAAGAAAAAATGGAAAAAATGGGTTTTGATATTTTTAACTTTGGTGTTTATTGTTGTTTTGGCTTATTCTCTTTTAAAGATATTATTTTGGTTTAAAGATAATATGGATATGTCTTCTGTAATTAAAGAAATTTCTGAAAATATTGAAATAGAAGAGGTTATTGATGATGAGAATACTGAACTAGTTAATGAAGAGGAAGATGAGTTAAGTGATTATTGGTATTATATTACTTTTCCTTTAATTAATGTTGATATAGGAAATTTAAAGGTTAAAAATAAAGATACTGTTGGGTGGATAAATGTTAATAATACTAATATTAATTATCCTTTTGTACTGGCTAATGATAATAATTATTATTTAAATCATTCATTTGATAATAGTGTAAATAAGGCTGGATGGGTATTTTTAGATTATCGTAATGATAATAATTTATCTGATAAGAATAATATTATTTATGCTCATAGTAGACTTGATAAAACTATGTTTGGTTCACTTAATGATACTTTAAAATATAGTTGGTATAGTAATAAAGATAATCATATTATTAAAATATCTACAGAAAAAGAAAATACTTTATGGCAAATATTTTCAGTTTATAAAATACCTGTTGAAAGTTATTATATTACAACTAATTTTTTAAATGATAGTGCATTTGAAGATTTTCTTGATGTAATAAAGAAAAGAAGTGTGTTTGATTTTAATACTAATTTGACTAAAGATGATAGGATTCTTACGTTAAGTACGTGTTATTCTGATAAGGAGAGAACGGTAATACATGCTAAGTTAATTAAAAGAAGTTTATCAAATTAGAAGAATTTTAAAAAAATACTATAAAAAAATAGAAAAATATGATACACTATATAAAGAATAGGTAACAAGAAGGAAGTGATAGTATGGATAAAAAAATGATTTTTATTGTTATTTCTTTGTTGTTTTTTATCGTGCTTATTACTTCCTTTGCTATATATAAAAAGAAGAAAAAAGAGAAGTATAAATCTATTATAGAAAAATTAGAGTATGAGAAAAATCAGTTGGTTGGTGTACCTATATTGACTGAATTATCTAAGGTTCGTGAATTGGTTAAAACAGATATTCTAAAAGAAAAACTAAAAGAATGGGATAATACTTTTAAGGAAATTAAAGAAAATAAAATAGATGGTTTAACAGATTTGATTACAGAAACTGATTTTTTAATTGATAGAAAAGAGTATGATAAAGCATTAAAAAATATTGCTTTGATTGAGATGAATATAGAGATTATTAGAAGTCAAACTAATGAACTTATTGAGGAAATTAGGGTTATAACTAAGTCTGAAGAAAGAAATAGAAATATTGTTACTAAGCTTAAGGTTTCGTATAGGGAAATAGAAAATAAGTTTGAGAGAAATTTTAAAGATTATGGTCCTTTACAGGATAATATTAAGGAAAAACTTTCTTATATTGATAAATTGTTTAGAAAGTTTGAAACATTTATGGATAGGAATGATTATATTGGTGTTGAAGAAGTGGTTATATCTTTAGAAACTGAAGTAAAAAATATGAAAGTTTATATTGATGAGACACCATATTTAGTACTTATGGCTACGGTTCTTATTCCTGGTAAAATTGAAGAATTAAATACTATGTATTATAGAATGACTAGGGATGGGTATTCTTTGGATTATTTAAATATTGAGTATAATATTAAAGAAATAAAAACTAAGGTATCTGAGATAGTTGATAATTTAATTAAGTTTGAAATAGGGGATGCTCATATTGAATTAAAGACAATGTTAGATTATTTTAATACTTTGTTTTCTAATTTTGATAAAGAAAGGGAAGCTAAGGATTTATTTAAAGAGAATATTAAGAAATTTAAATATAAATTAGATTCTATTAATAAGATAGTATATGATATTTATATTCAGATAGATGATATAAGGAATACTTATGATTTATCTGATGATGAAATAAATAAGTTTGGTGTTATTAATAAGTCTTTAGAAAAGATAAGTGAGGATTATAAAACTTTGTATGAACATGGTAAGGGCAGAACTTTTGCTTATTCTAAACTTGTTACTGAGTTAGAAGGACTTACTAATAAGTTAAATAGATTACAAGATGATTTGGATTATAGGCTTAAGTCAATTACTAGTATGAAAGATGATGAGTATAGGGCTAAAGAACAGTATGTTATGATACAGAAATTGTTGTTGCAGGCTAAAGCTAAATTAAAAGAATATAAGATTCCAATTATTCCTAATAGTTATTTTATTGAATTTAAGGAAGCAGATGAAGCTATTAGGGAGATAGTTAAAGAAATTAATAAGAAACCTATTGTTATTAAAATATTAAATATTAGAGTAGATACAGCAAGAGATTTGGTTTTTAAAATATATAATAAGACTAATGATATGGTAAAAACAGTTATGTTGTGTGAGAGATTAATAGTATATGGCAATAGGTATAGAAGTAGTTATCAAGAAGTTGATGTTAATCTTGATGAAGCTACTGATTTATTTAATAGAGGACAATATAAAAAATCTTTGGATATATTAGTTAGTACTTTATCTGAAATTGATACTTCTATTAAAGATAGATTTGAAATTAATTAGAGAGTTGTTTACAAAGATATAGTTTTGTGATATTATTTTATTAGAATATGAGGGTGATAAATGATGAATATAAGTGAATTTATAAAAGATAATTATATATGGTTTTTAGTGATATTATTGATTGCAATTATTACTGTAATTGGTTTTTTGGCTGATAAGAATAATGGTAAGAAAAAAGAAAAGAATGCGAAAGGTAATAAAGATGTTAATAAAGGTAATTTTTCTATGCAAGTGCAACCTAATAATATCAATGATTCTTTAAATACTATGGCTCCTCCTAGTAATTTAGAAATTAATAATATTCCAAGTAATTTTAATTTACAAGGAAATACTGTGCCACAACCTTTAAATGTTCAACCAATTAATACTATAGCTTCTAACCAAGAGCCTATGGTTAATAATATGACTAGGCCTAATTATGATAATTCTAAATCTAATAATGTTAATGTAAGTACAAGTTTTAATCAATTAGATAAAACTGTTAATCCGATACCTAATTTTGAAAATATTAATCAACCGGTAAGTCCAATACCAAATTTTGGACAGACAAATCAATCAGTAAGTCCAATATCAAATTTTGGACAGGCTGTAGTTCAGGAACCAGTTTCTAATTTAGGTAGTGTAACTCCTATAATGAATCAAGTTCCAAATTTTGAAAAACCTATGCAACAGGTAAATCCAATTCCAAATTTTGGTCAAGTAAACCAATCGTCAGTACCAAATTTAAGTGGTATAACTCCTATAATGAATCAGGTTCCAAATTTTGAACAACCAGTACAACAAGTGAATCCAGTACCTAATTTTAATCAGGTAAACCAATCTGGCGTTCAGGAACCAGTTTCTAATTTAGGTAATGTGACTCCTATAACGAATCAAGTTCCAAATTTTGAAAAACCTATGCAACAAGTGAATCCAGTACCTAATTTTTCTTATCAAACTGTAAATAATAATAATTCTTTAGATGCTCAGTCAATTACACAGCCAAATAATCAAAATATTGGTGTTCCTAATGCTGTTAATCAAGATATGGTAAATCCTACTATGAATAGTGGTGGTTTTGTCTATAGTCCACAACAAAATAATAATGGTGGTGTATAAAATGAATGAACCGGCAAATAATAATCAATTTAATGGTATGAATACTAATAATGGTATATACAATAATCAAAATTTTAGTGTTCAAGATAATAATACTTCTCAAAATATAAATGTTACTACTAATGTAGATTCTGATAATGGAACTAATATTATAAATGATAGTACAGTGTATAATAAACCTGTTACAAATAAAAAGAAGACAGTTAGGATATCTTCAGAAATGAAAGCTTTTATGGTAATTATTGTAATATTATTTGTTGCTATAATGTTTTTACCATCTATTTATGATTTATTTAGTAAGTTATTTAATCATTAATTACAGATAATTTTACTATTAAATCGTAGTTGTCGTCATTTGCTATAATATTTTTATGTATTTTATTACAAGATGTACACTTATAAATTATTTTATAAGTGTTTTTAAATTTTTCTATTCCTATGGGTTCTAGTAATCCTTTACATGTATTTTTTCTATCTCCTGGTAAAATATCAACGTGTTTTGAGTATAAGCAATATGGACAATGATCTCTTGCGGTATAATTTAATTTACTTACTTTTTGATGGCAATTTTCACATATAAATTCTTCATCTATCATATTAAATCTTTTCATACTTTTACTCCTTTTAATTAAATGATATCAATCATAATTTTTTTTGTCAATAAAAATGAAAAATAATATAATTGGGTATTGTCAAAGATAAATAAATGTGTTATATTTATATTGCACTTGATTTATGGCGAGATAGCTCAGTTGGCTAGAGCATACGGTTCATACCCGTAGGGTCGAGGGTTCGAATCCCCCTCTCGCTACCATAAGGAAATCTGCTCGAACTTTTCGAGCTTTAATAAATAACTAATTCAGAAATGGATTAGTTATTTTGTGTTTAAGAAACGATCCTAGAAAGAAAGGCTAATTATTAAAAGTCAATAGTTTTTCTAAAAAAATTAATAAGGAAAAGAATCCTACGCCAAAAGACTTCAAAAACTCAGTTTTTTAAAATTTTTGAAGCTAACATTATAATTTAATTTATTCCAATTTTCTTTTGACAAGCAGAAATATTTTTCTAATTTTTTATCTAGAAATACAATTACTTTTTCTGGGTGTATTATTTCTCCGGTTTCTTTATCAACATCAACAGTTTTAATAAACTCTTGAGATTTTCTTTGCTTATCTTTTAACTTGTCTGGATTTTCTTTACAAGATTCTAAATATTCAATAAATTTTTTATTCTGATTAAGTTCTTTTTCGTAATGTTTTTTACTCCAGTAAATTATTTCCTTTTCTTTAACTACTTTTGTTGATTTTGTACTATCTTGATTTTTATATGTTATTGTTATTTCATTTATTCTTGTTTTTACTATGACAGGAGTACCGTTTTCACCTTTAATAATTTCATTATTTTCATCTAGTTCATAAACATCGTCATCACCATACATTGTTTCAAAAAAATAATTAGTAACATCATAATAAGTTAAACTTGTATTTCTTCCTATAGATGAGTTTTTAATTTTGGTATTCATTTTGTTTTGTATTTTTTTAGAGTTTTCAGAAAGTACTTCTAATGTTCTATATATTTGATTTATATCATCTGAATTAACTACATCGAATAAATATTTGTTTCTATTTTCAAAAGTTTTCTTTTTACTTTGTGGATCAAGTATTCTTTCAAATACTAATAATTTAATTAAACCATTTAAATCATATTCTATCTTTGAGTCTGATTTTATTATATTCAAAAAATCTGTAATTCCTAAACTATTGTAAATACTTTGAAGAAATAGAAAACCTATATTTTTTAATTCAATATAATTCATTTCATTATCTATTTCGAATGTTCTTTTAGTAGGTAGATTAGAATAATAAGTTATTTCATCAAAATCTATTTCACCATTTTTAAATTTTGTAACTGAAAAAGTCGGGTTATATTACAAGTGAAGGTGGTAAAGAAGAACATGAGGTTATAGTAAAAGATGGATATGCATCATTTGAAACTAATCACTTTAGTACGTATGTTTTAGCAGAAAAAGCAGAAGAAAATCCAAAAACTTATGATAGAATTATAAATAGTATTTTTGCAGGGGCTATATCATTAATAGGACTTGTATGTTTTATAATCTATTTAAAAAAAAGAAGTAATGTAATAGTTTACTAATGATAGTAACTTTTTTTCATTAAATAAAAATAAAGTTATTGTAGATTATTTTAAAAGTATATGTTAATATATAAATAGAATTAAGTTATTATCTGATTTAATTTTCGGAATATCTATTATGTTCGTACTGTTATAAAATATACTTGGATATTGTGTTCAAGTTTTTATTAAAAAAGGGTGGAGTATAAATATGAATGAAAAGTTAGTTGTAGAAAAATTAATACAGAGAGGGGAAACTATTTCTTCTATGGAATCGTGTACTGGAGGTCATTTTGCAAGTACTATTACTTGTGTGAGTGGTTCATCTAAGGTTCTTTAATTTTCAGCTGTTACTTATTCTAATGAATACAAAATTAAGATGGGGGTTAATAGAACTATAATAGATATGTATTCTGTCTATAGTAGTGAAGTGGCTGAGGAAATGGCTAAGTGTATTAGTGAATTTTCTAAGAGTAGTTATGGAGTAGGGATTACTGGTAAAATAAATGAGGTTGATCCTAATAACTTAGTTGGTGCTAATAATATAGTATATGTTTCAATTTATTGTGCAAAGGATAATAATTTTATTGATATGGAGCTAGTTGTTCCTTCTGATAGTAGGAAAAAAGTTAAGGAATTTATTGTAAATAATATATTAAAAAAATTATTAGAAATATTATAAAAAAAGTTCTGTTTAATTTAATTACTGATGGAGATACTCTGCATATGCGACATTTAAGTCAATTGGCATTGGAAGAGTATGTAAATAATTTTGTGTAAAGATAAATTCTTTCTATGGTTAATATAGAAATATAGGTTCTTTGTCAAATTGTGGGTGTAACCCAAAATAGTGATAAAGAAATTTGATAGAGTTAATGCAATTTATGCATTAGCTTTTTTCATGTGTAATAAATTTTTACATATCATAATTCTTGCTTTAAATCTTCTAAATGATCTAAATCCAAATGCTATTCTTTTTAACGCTTTAATAAAATTATTATTACCTTCTACAAAACCATTATGATAAGAATTTGATAATGTATTTTTTATATATGGTAAGTATTCTTTTAATGTTTTAACTGATTATAACAATTAATTTAACTTTACTTCTTGCGTTATGAGTATAATAAGAAAAGTATTTCATTAAATTATTAAGACGTCTATTTTCAACAATATCAATTGTTTTACCTGTTTTACCATCAACCATATGAAAACTCATATCACCATCAGCAGATTTTACTGATTTAAATTCATCAAATGATAATATTTCAGGTAAATAATTTTTATATAACTGTTTACCTTCGTAATAAGAGTCGATAATTCTTTCAATGGTATTGGGAGAAACACGATATCTTTTAGCAATGTCTTTTTCTGATATTTTATTTTTAAGTTCAAGTGCAATAGCATATTTAACTTGATTAGAAATAAAGCATTCATCATCAACAATGTTAGTTCTAGCAAAGAACTTTTTATTACAATTATGACATAAATATCTTTGCTTATGTAATCTTAATATAAAGCCATAATTACAAATATCTAACATTAATATATCTGATGTTTTAAGGCCGTTTTTTTCATATGTTTGTTCATCATCAAAAACACAACCATATTTTGGACAAAAGAGTTGGATGGGAGATAGGATTGCTTTAACAATCTTATACTCTGTATCTTCAATCTTCTCATTTTTACAAAAATTATTTACATACTTTTCCAATGCCAATTTTTCATATGCAGAGTATCTCCATCAGTAATTAAATTAAACAGAACTATAAAAAAAGAATATTATGGATACTACTACCTGTCAAGTACTCATTAAATAAAAAGATAAATTAATTCGAATAT
>OGUQ01000067.1_pt1 | contig 101785 bp, 92 predicted proteins | sample 1574701 | NCBI WGS metagenome assembly OGUQ01 (sample SAMEA2582087, study PRJEB24529) | metagenome | biome: Human gut stool | place: China | collected 2011 | reverse complement strand
CGTGCTTACAGCGTATAGCTGCTTAGCACATTATTGAATTATTAACGAACTATTGAATATAGTATTAACAGGTATAAAGTAATTAAATAAATATGAAGTTGATTTTTAAATATTTTTTTATTTCTCTATTGTTCCTAAATGGGCAATTAGTTCATGCACAATCATTTAAAATCGACAGCTTAAAAGGTAAAAAATGGGAGTTGCAATTGCCAAAAGGAAAGTCTTATACTTCGAGTCTTATATTCAAAGATACGACATACACAACTAGTTTCTCCTTTAATGGACAGACTCATACTATAGAGAAGCCATACTTAATACAGCAGGAAAACGTAGAAACATTTTATGTTATTTTTCCATCAGAAGGAAAGGGTACAAAAACTTTCTCTGTTAAGTTTAAAGTTTTAGAATTTACCGACAAGTTGCTAAAATTGCAAAATACAACAACAAATGTTGTAAATACGTATTTCGCAAAATAAACAACTAGTAGATTGTAAAGTCTAAAAGTTTAGTAAGGCACGTGTGATATTTCATCAATCATCAGTATGTGACGAACGACGTTTTACTCAACTTTTAGACTTTACAGACCACTAGTAAGACAGTGCTTTTTGCAACATATTTCTCTGTTTGATATTTTTTGTTTAATAAAATTCTTAGATTCATTATTTTTTTGTATTTTTGCAGCCGAAAAGAGTTGTTAGGCAGCAAACGTATGCAGATTGCAGAATTTAGAACTGTTGCTAAATCATTACCTCTGTTGAGGTGAAAAACTCATAAATAGTTCATTTTTAGCTATTCGGCTGATTTTAGCGTAATTTTAATAGAAAAAAGAGCAGTTTATAGACGATTTTTTAAGAAAGTATGCTTGTTTACTGACGATTTTTTAAGAAATTCGCTAGTTTACTCCCATTTTGGAAGTATCCACGTCCTTGGTTCTCTTCTCCTTGTACTTGCCTATCTTATAGATGAATGAGTTTGCCATTCCCACGTTTACATGAGCACCCACGTACATTAGTAATCTAGCAAGAAAAAAACAAAAAAGCAGAAAGTCCCTCATAAAAATGTGATAGATTTTGCTATTTCATTGTCTTTCAGTCTTTTGCAGCAAGAATACAATAATAATACCATGAGTATGTGAAGGAGATGATGTCGCATCGCAACCTTTTTGATGGCTTTTCTGTCTAATAACTAGACAGCAGTGTCAAGTATTTAGACAGGTCGTTTTATGGACTTTATTTCTATATATTCTGATAATCAATTGTTTATGTTTTTGGCATAGCCGTTGCCTTGCTATTTTGCAACAAATAAGAATAGTAACAACATAAAGAATAGTAAGAAAATGAAAAGACTTGCGTTAGTAGCATCCTTCTGTGGCATTACCATAACACAGATGATGGCACAGAACATCAATGGTGAACAGATTTCCGACACGACCCTATTTGATAAGTTCTCCAAAGAACTTGGCGAAGTGGTGGTGAAAGCTCATCTTCCTCAATATAAGAAGACCCACGAAGGACTACTGACCAATGTGGCAGGAACCGTGCTTAGCAAGATGGGTACGGCAGACGATGTATTGAAGCATGTGCCGAGTATCGTGAAGAAGAAAGATGGATATGAGGTGGTCGGCAAGGGTACACCTATTATATATATCAACGGCAGGAAGATGCAAGACATCAGTGAGTTGGATAACATCAAATCTTCCGACATCAAGAGTGTGGAAGTCATCCAAAATCCAGGAGCCGTCTACGATGCTTCGGTAAATGCGGTAATCAAAATCAAGACCATCAAGAAGAAAGGCGAAGGTTTCGGCTTTGATACTCGCTCTGTGTATTGGTACAATAAGCACGACAATACCATCCAACAGGTTAACATGAACTATCGTCATAATGGACTGAATCTCTTTGCCACTTATAAGTTCTCTGATGCAACATGGATGCAAAAGGCCACCTACGAGCAGACTGTACATGTTGATACGCTTTGGCAACAGCATAACAACAACGAAGTAACAGGTCGCATAGAATCTCACCATCTTATCAGTGGTTTTAGCTATGATTTCAATGCCAATCATTCCATTGGTGCGAGATACACCTTGACCTCGCCTGGCTATTCTCGCTCAAAAGATTTTTTCGATAGTCAGGTGACTGCCGACGGTAAATTTTACGACTATATCAAAACCGATGGTCTGACGGTTGACAAGGACAATCCTAGCCATCAATTGAATGCCTACTACAACGGCACATTGGGCAAGACCACTATTGATCTGAATACCGACCTCTATTTCAGTACAAACAGGGCTTATGCCTATAGCGATGAACAGAGCCAGGAGCACGATTCTCGTAACATCAACTCCAAGAATTGTGTGAGCAACAAGATGGTAGCCACCAAACTCGTAATTACCTCTCCTCTCTTAGGCGGTAATCTCTCCTATGGAGCTGAGTATATCCATACCCGTCGCAACGATGACTACGAAGTGAATCGCACCGACCTCCTCGCCAACTCTTATAGCAAGTTGGAGGAGCAGACGGCAAGTCCATTCATCCAATATGCGCGCCTCACCCCGATAGGAAACATCACGGCAGGATTGCGATACGAGTATGTAAGATTCAAGTATTATGATGCAGGCATCTATCAGCCCGAGCAGAGTCGCTCCTTCCGCAACCTCTTTCCTACCATCAGCTATGGTGCGAAGATAGGCAAGGTAATGGCACAGTTGAGCTATTCGGTAAAGACCTCTCGTCCTTCATATAGTCAACTGAGCAATAATGTATCTTATATGAATCGATTTACTCGCCAAACAGGTAATCCTTATCTCGACAACGAAACCAATCACAGAGTGGAATTATCGGGTGTATGGAAGTTCATCCAGTTTATGGTCAACTACAAGGACTCTCGCAATGCCATTATCTATTGGGCGGAGCAAATTCCTGATAACGAAGCAATTACCATGATAAGTCGTAAGAACGTGAAGAGTCTCAAGAGCATGACTGCCTACATCAGTGCCGCTCCAAAGATAGGCATTTGGGCGCCGCAAATCAACTTGGGCATGCAGAAGCCATGGTTCACCCTCCATACTGATGTGGCATCTTATCGCTTGAATCGTCCTATCTTCATGGGCAACTTCAACAATGCCTTCTCCTTGCCATGCGGCATCACTCTTAACGTGGATTATCGCTATCAGAGCAAGGGTAACACAATGAATGTATATCTTGCCAAAGAGCAGCATGTGCTGGATGTCAGCATCAGCAAGTCATTCCTAAAGGATGCCCTTACCTTGGAAATAAAAGGCAACGACCTGCTTTATAAATGTTGGGATGCCGACTTGCTCTATAACCAGAAGATGGAACTCTTGCAAGTGTCTAAGCGAGGTACGAGAGACCTGCAACTCACCCTTCGCTATAAGTTCAATACCACACGTAGCAAGTATAAGGGAACTGGTGCCGGTAATGCAGAGTTGAATCGACTATAAATATCTTTTACAAGATAAAATCTTGTTATATGAGAGAGGCATGGTTTTCGCATAATGGAACCATGCCTCTCTTTTTGCTTTTTATAGTCGGAATATTCCTATTCCGCCAATTCATTATACTTCTTGAACAGATCTGCCACGCATTCGCTCTCCGTCATCTTTACGGGAAAGGCATAGGCTTGCATCACGGCTCGAGCGTTTTGGCGATGCGCCTGAAGGAGTTCCTTCGAATCCTAGATGCCGAAGTGATAGAGAGTACAATTTTCCTATGAGGGGGAACAAAAAAGCAGCAAACCGCAAAGGGCTTGCTGCTCACGATAGGAGTGATTCCTATTTCTTTTATGGGTTGAGTTTTCTTTATATTCTTATCTCAAGGGGTTTATACTTCCTTCAATACGGTTTCCAATCTTTCGATGAAGTCATCCACATTTTCCTTGGTCAATACCAACGGAGGGAGGATGCGGAGGATGTTGGTGCCGGCGCAACCGGTGAAGCAGTGCTGCTCGTGGATGAGCTTGCTGCGAACTTCCTTGTGAGGAATATCGAGTACGGCTCCTACCATTAAGCCACGGCCACGAACCTCTGTGATATGGCTGTTGCGCTTCTGCAACTCCTTCAGCTGGGCAATGAGATATTCACCAACCTCATGCGCATTCTGTACCAGGTTCTCCTTCTCGAAAACATCGAGAACGGAGAGAGCTGCTGTACATGCCAGGTGGTTGCCACCGAAGGTTGTACCCAACTGACCATATACAGGAGTAAACTCTGGAGAAATCAACACGCCACCCATAGGGAAACCATTGCCGATACCCTTGGCTACGGTGATGAGATCTGGCTTGATGCCCAACCACTGGTGTGCGAAGAACTTACCGCTTCTGCCATAACCACACTGGATTTCATCGCAAATCAAAAAGGTGCCGTATTTCTTGCAGGCTGCCTGCAAGCCCTGTGCAAATTCTGGAGTTACCATGTTGCAACCACCTACGCCCTGAATCGCTTCGATGATACAAGCGCAGATATCGCCCTTGGCAAGTTCCTTCTCCCAAGCCTCCAAATCATTGATAGGAAGATAGGTTACGTGACCATTATCATTGATAGGAGCGATGATCTTAGGATTATTTGTTACCTCTACGGCAAGGGATGTTCTGCCGTGGAAAGCCTTCTCTATAGAAAGCACGCGGGTTCTTCCGTTGGTGAAGGAAGCCAGCTTCAAGGCATTCTCGTTTGCTTCGGCACCCGAGTTGATGAGGAAGAACTGATAATCTTCATAACCGCTAGCCTTGCCCAGACGCTCAGCGAGTTTCACCTGCAACTTGTTGATGACAGAGTTGGAATAGAAACCCAGGTTGTTCAACTGATTGGTGAGCATCTCCACATAGTGAGGATGGCAATGACCGATGCTGATAACGGCATGACCGCCATAGAGGTCGAGGTATTCCTGACCCTTGTCGTCCCATACCTTGCAGCCCTGTCCTTTTACAATATTAATATCGAAAAGAGGATATACGTCGTAAAGTTTCATGTTAAATCTATGTTTTAAGAAAGACAACTCATAGAGTTATCTTATTACAAACTATTTTTTATGATAGAAGAACGAATGATTTTTCATCCGTTCTTCCGAATTCTTTTATCTAAAATGCTGATGGCTTGAGCTTTAAACCTGCAGTCTGGTCGAGACCAAACATGATGTTCATGTTCTGAACAGCCTGACCTACGGCACCCTTCAAGAGATTGTCGATGCAGGAAGTGATGAGGAGCTTATCGCCATACTTATCCACATGAACCAGGCACTTGTTGGTATTCACAACCTGTTTCAAGTCGATTGCCTTATCCACATAGTGGGTGAACTTGGCATCCTTGTAGAACTCCTTGTAACCTGCTACGATTTCCTCGATTGGCTTGTCGGTCTTTACCACTTCTGTAGCGAAGATGCCACGGGCGAAGTCGCCACGGTAAGGGATGAAGTCGATGGCTGCATCGAGATAACCCTGTGTCTGCTTCAGTCTCTCACGAATCTCTGGCACGTGCTGATGGTTGAATGCCTTGTAGATGCTCATGTTGTTGTTGCGCCATGAGAAATGGGTAGTGGCTCCTGGCTTCTGACCAGCGCCGGTGCTGCCTGTAATGGCATTGACAGATACATCGCTATTGATGAGGCCCATCTTAGCAGCAGGCAACAAACCAAGTTGAATGCAAGTTGCAAAACAACCTGGGTTTGCCACGTGCTGAGCTACGGCTATTTTTGATTCATTTATTTCTGGAAGACCATATACAAAATCGTGAGCGGCTGGGGTTGGCTGCTGGGTAGCAACCACAGTCTCTGGGGCAAGACGGAAGTCCTGTGCCAAGTCGATAATCTTCACGTTCTCCGGAACATTGTGCTCCTTCAGGAACGCCTCGCTCTTGCCGTGACCGAAGCAGAAGAAGATGACATCCACCTGGTCGAAAGGCATCTCGGCGGTAAACTTCAAGTCGATCTCGCCATACAATCCCTCGTGAACCTCAGCCACCAGGTTGCCGGCGTTACTCTCGCTGTTGGCGAATACAATCTCAGCCTCTGGATGGTTGATAAGGAGGCGAATCAGCTCACCTCCTGTATAACCAGCTGCTCCTAAAATACCTACTTTTACCATATTATCTTTCCTCGTTAGGGTGCATACCATAATAAACACGGAGTGGGGTAGAGCTTACCTTGATGAAGCCCTTTGCATCCTCGGCTGTCCAACCGTGCTGCATCTCGCCATACTCACCGAGCTTAGACTTGGTCAAATCGTCTGGTGAATCGACACCAACAGTCTGGAAGCTAAATGGACGGAGCTTCAAGATGGCTGTACCGTTTACGTTGCGCTGCGAAGAAGTCAGCATCGCTTCGATATCTGGCATTACTGGCTCCAGGTACTGGCTCTCGTGGAGGAACATTCCGTACCAGTTGCCTACCTGATCCTTCCAATACTGCTGCCACTTGCTCAATGTGCTCTTCTCCAACAGGCGGTGTGCCTCGATGATGAGCTTAGGAGCTGCAGCCTCGAAAGCTACACGACCCTTGATACCGATGATGGTGTCACCCACGTTGCAGTCGCGACCGATGGCGTAAGATGCACCAATCTCCTCAATCTTCTGGATGGCAGCAATCTTATCATCAAACTTCTCGCCGTTGACAGCCACGATCTCCCCCTTCTCGAATGTAATCTTCAGTTCAGCCTCTTCTTCTTTGGCAGTAACGTGCTTCAGGTAAGCCTCCTCTGGGAGACCTTGAGTTGGGTCGAGAATCTCACCACCACAGATACTGGTTCCCCAGATACCTACGTTATATGAATACTTCAACTTGGTGAAGTCTGCATAGAAACCGTGCTCGTTCAGGTAGTCAACCTCCTCCTTACGAGAAAGCGCCTTGTCACGAGTCAATGTGATGATCTCTACACCAGGAGCCATTACCAGGAAGGTCATGTCGAAACGAATCTGGTCGTTGCCGGCACCTGTACTTCCGTGAGCGATGGCGTCAGCACCAATCTCCTTGGCGTAACGAGCGATGGCGATAGCCTGGAAGATACGCTCAGAAGATACTGAAATAGGGTAGCAGTTGTTGCGGAGCACATTACCGAAAATCATGTATTTCAATGATTTCTCGTAATACTCGTGGGTAACGTCGAGAGTGACGTATGCCTTGGCACCCAACTTATATGCGTTCTCCTCGTTGGTCTTCAACTGCTCGGCAGAGAAACCACCTGTGTTAGCGCATGCTGCATAAACATCCCAGCCATCCTGGGTCAACTTCATTACTGTGTATGATGTATCGAGACCGCCGCTAAAAGCGACTACAACTTTTTTATTTGCCATTTTTGTTTTTTTTTTAGGAGTTAAGGGAATTTAGAAGAAGTTATCGCTCCCTGCGGTCGCTAAGGGAAGTTAAGGGACAAATGTATTTTTGAGTATGAGCAAGTTAAGGTGTTGTCCCTTAACTTCCCTTTAACTTCTTCTAACTTCTATAAATTCCCCAATTAAATTATTTAAATTTCTGCAGAAGGACCGTCAATCTTGCGGATTCTCTCAATCACTTCCTGAGGAAGCTTGATAGGCAGATGCTCCTCTGGGTCGAAGAGCATGGCGGTGCAGATGCAGTATTTGCGGTTGGTGCGATGGAGAACATCCACGTTGATGCAACCCTCGCAACCACGCCAGAAAGACTCATCATCGGTCAGATCGGCGAAGGTAACAGGAAGATAACCCAGCTGGGTGTTCATCTTCATGACAGCCGAACCGGATGTCAAAGAGAAAATCTTGGCATGAGGCCATCGCTGTCGGGCAAGCGTAAAGGTCAGGTTCTTGATACGCTTAGCCAGTCCCATACCACGGAAGTCTGGGTGAACGATCAAACCTGATGTGGTGACATAGTGCTTGTTGCCCCATGTTTCGATGTAGCTGAAACCTGCGAACTTTTCGCCCTGGAGAGCGATGACCGCCTTGGCTTCGCGCATCTTGGTGGCAACATACTCTGGTGAACGCTTGGCGATACCAGAACCACGCTTCTTTGCAGCTTCTGCAATTGTAGTCAGAATGGTGTCGATGTACTTGATGTGACTTTCGTCAGCCACCATTACTTTAACTTCTGCTTCTTCCATTTTTTCTCTTCTATCTTAAAATGTTTTTGTTTTAATATTCTTTCTTTATATATAATAAGGTGTATGCTTTGCATAAAAATGCAACTACCTTATATATATTTATGGTGAACGTCTGGAATTACCTCTGCTAGTGCATTGATGATTTCCTCTTCTGTGGTACCTTTCTTTTTAACCAGGAAGATAGTGTCGTCACCGGCGATGGTTCCAAGAATTTGAGAAATATCACTATTGTCTATGTTATAGGCAATGCTACTTGCATATCCCGGACGGGTCTTGATCACGACCATGTTCCCGGAGAAGTTGATAGACTGAAATCCGGTATTCACCATCATCTTGCTCACTGGAATATGGTTTGAAACTCTCTTATATAATGTATCATTGGGCAGGACATACGCATATTTTCCACTCGAAGATGCTGCCTTTGCTACTTTGAGCAGTTTTAAGTCACGGCTCAATGTTGCTTGCGTAATCTTAAAGCCTTCTTTGTGAAGAGCCTCCAAAAGTTGGTCTTGCGAACTCAACTCCTGACTTGATATAAGCATCTTCAAAGTTTCCAATCTGCTATTCTTTGCCTTCATATACTGTATTTTTATTCGTTTAACGGCTGCAAAATTACAATATATTTTGCAAATAACCAAATAAAATGAAAGAAAAATGCATAAAATAACATTATTTTGTCTTTTGCTATGCATAAACGTGGAATAAATATGCATATATTGCCTTCTTTCATACAAATATTCTACACTTGGCTTTTGATGCAGAATAGCCTTTTTGTCCATTTTAAGCTAATTATTGTAAATTATTGAAAAAAAGTCTACGGAAACCACATCGGTTCAATAAGTTTTTGTTATCTTTGCAGACACAATTCTTTAATTAAATCAACTTGATATAAAATAAACCTTTAGAAGATGGAAAAAATGAATGTTAAACCAGCAGAAGGTAAGCTGGGAATCTTGGTTGTTGGTTGTGGCGCAGTAGCTACTACCTTCATGACCGGTGTTTTCATGACTCGTAAGGGTCTTGCGAAGCCAGTAGGTTCAATGACTCAGTACGACAAGATTCGTGTTGGCAAGGGTGCAGACAAGAAATATCTGCACTACAAGGACATCGTTCCACTTGCTGACCTTAATGATATCGTATTCGGTACTTGGGATGTTTATCCGCAGAATGCTTATCAGGCAGCTATGTATGCTGAGGTATTGAAGGAGAAAGATATCAATCCTGTACGCGAGGAGTTGGAGAAGGTAGTACCAATGAAGGCTGCTTTCGACAAGAACTATGCAAAGCGTCTTGATGGTGACAATGTCAAGGATTGCAAGACCCGCTGGGAGATGGTAGAGGCTCTTCGTCAGGATATTCACGACTTTAAGGAGAAGAATGGTTGTGCCCGTATCGTTGTTATCTGGGCAGCATCTACCGAAATCTATGTTCCTGTAGATATGAAGATTCATGGTACATTGGCAGCACTTGAGGCAGCAATGAAGGCTGACGACCGCCAGCATGTAGCTCCATCCATGTGCTACGCTTATGCTGCTTTGACAGAGGGTGCTCCTTTCATCATGGGTGCTCCTAATACAACTGTTGATATTCCTGCTATGTGGGAACTCGCAGAGAAGACCAAGATGCCTATCGCCGGCAAGGACTTCAAGACAGGCCAGACTCTAGTCAAGAGTGGTTTTGCTCCTATCATCGGTACCCGTTGTCTCGGCTTGAATGGCTGGTTCTCTACCAATATTCTCGGCAACCGTGATGGTCTCGTTCTCGATGAACCAGCTAATTTCCATACCAAGGAGGTAAGTAAACTCTCTACTCTTGAGACGATTCTGAAACCTGAAGCTCAGCCAGATCTCTATGGTCATGGTAACGATGAAGATACTCAGTACTATCACAAGGTACGTATCAACTATTATCCACCTCGCAACGATAACAAGGAGGGTTGGGATAATATCGATATCTTCGGCTGGATGGGTTACCCAATGCAGATTAAGATTAACTTCCTCTGCCGTGACTCAATCCTTGCTGCTCCATTGCTGCTCGACCTTACATTGTTGAGCGATCTTGCTGCTCGTGCAGGCCGTTTCGGAACCCAGCGTTTCTTGAGTTTCTTCCTCAAGGCACCTATGCACGATTATACTAAGGGTGAAGAGCCTGTAAACCATCTCTACCAGCAGTATACGATGCTGAAGAATGCTATCCGTGAGATGGGAGGTTACGAGGCCGATGAGGAAATCGACTAATTAGGTTATTTCATTTAATATTACACCTTATTATATATAAGGCATTAATTTATATCATGGCACACCTTTGGAATGTTAGAACATCTCTCCATAGGTGTGTCTTTTTGTTTATTTATATAGAAAGTAGACATGGATTCGGTAACGAGTTTTATTTATGGTATGAGCATGATGTTCTTCTCCATGATGGCTTTCCTGTTTTGGAGAAAAGGAAAGGAGATGCTCTTTCGGATGATTATGTGGCTCATGATTGTGGTCGACCTGCAGTTGGTAAAGGACATGGTTTTCTTTCTGATTTATGGTTTTGCCAACGAGCATGCGTGGTATCTTACGTCTTCGTTGGATATGATGATTATTCCGTTCTACAGCTTTGTGTTGATGGAGCTGGTGAAGCCGGGCTGGTTCAGATGGGTAAAAGCTTTGATGCTGGAATTGCCTTTCCTCTTGTTGCCGGTGTTCTATATTTTTACCCATAATATCATCTGGTTTTATGTGCTTTCTGTCTGGGGAACCATTTATGGATGCTCTACCTTTATATTGCTTATCTTTATGATTCGGAGGTATCACCGCCAGCTGAAAGAGCGCTTTTCTTATCAGGAAAATATTAATCTGAATTGGCTTCTTGCCATTCTCAATACCTTCTTCCTGATTCTTTTTTTATGGACGCTGAGCTGTTTCGTTATTAATGTGGATTACGACAATATCTATATGGTAAGCTCTCTGATACTCTGGATGCTGATAGATTATTTTGTTTATAGGCATGAGTCGGTGATAGAAGAGTTGAGCGATATAGAAATTGTACCGTTAGAGCAGAACGAAGTTGATGTTTCGGGGATGGCAGCTGAGGTGCAGCGGTTGTTCGAGGAAGATAAAATCTATCTCAATCCGAAACTGAAGTTGTCTGATGTGGCGCTGGCTGTAGGTACGAACCGTACTTATCTGAGTCGCTATTTTAACCGGCAGAATGGGCAGACGTTTTATGATTATGTGAATACTTATCGTATACAATATGCTGAGAAATTGTTGAAGTCAACGAACTTTCCTTTGCCTGAAATCGCCATCAAATCGGGATTTAATTCTATTTCTACGTTCAGAAGAGTATTTTTTGCCTCTTTTGGTTGCTCTCCTAATAAATATAGAGTAAATGCATAAGTTGTTGGTGTTTAGGTGGTTTGCAAAAAAAAATAGTGGTACACTGAAAAATGTCAAAAGACACTTTTTGTCCATTTGAAACTTATTTTTGCTATTTTGAAACCATGGTTCTCAATTTTTTTTCTATCTTTGCACCATAGAACTTTTTGAAGAGAATATAACTCTAGCATTTACTTTTTCTAGGAATTAAAAAATAAAGGTTGGCCAACCCGTTGAGGGCAAGCCAACCTTTCTCGTTATGTATGTTATTCCTTATTCTTGTTACTTTATTCCCGATTCCCGTTTTCATTATTCCTTGTTACTGCCTCCGAAGATGCGGAGCAAGTAGAGGAAGAGATTGATAAAGTCGAGATACAGAGTCAAGGCTCCGATGAGTGCCAGTTTCTGTGCGCCCTCGCTCATGTCGTATTGTGTCTGGAGCATCTGCTTGATCTTCTGACTGTCCCAAGCGGTCAAGCCAACGAAGATGGCTACACCTGCGTAACTCAAAATGTAATCAAATCCCGAACTCTTCAAGAACATGTTTACTATGGTAGCGATAATCAGACCAATCAGCGCCATGAAGAGTATTTTTCCTAAAGAGGTCAAATCCTTCTTGGTTGTGTAACCATAGAAAGCCATTGCTCCGAATGTGCCGGCTGTAATAAAAAATACCTTGGCAATACTGGTCATTGTATATACTACGAATACGGATGAAAGCATGGCACCATTCAAAACCGAGTAGACGATGAAGAGTAGGGTGGCCGTAGTCAGGGAGAGTCTCTGTAGGGCACCGGTAATGATGAATACCAGGGCAAGCTCTGCGATAATCAAGCCAAAGAGCAAGCCGCGGCTTGTCATCAAGGTCATCAGCAGGGTAGGACTGCTAGCTACACCATAGGCAGTAACGCCCGTAATCAGGAGAGCTAAGGTCATCCATGTATACACTTTGCGCATCAAAGCAGAGAAAACACCGCTTATACCTCGCTCTTTCTCATTAACAGCAAAGCCATTGCTCTGCTGGTTGTTCTGACTATTTATCAGATTGTACATTTCCTTTTCTGTCATAATTCTATTTTCTTTTGTTATTTATGGTCTATTGAATAATATAATAAGCGCAAAGATAATGCCAATTATTGAAACGAGCGGTTATTTCTGCGCTTTATTAACATTTATTCCGTAATTTTACGTCATTCATTCCTTTATTTATGGGCTATCTTCTTTACGGCTATCTGTTTTCCGCCTCGTGTTACCTCTACGGCTACAGTCCCATTTATTGGTGTGCGAAGCTGTTCTGTATCAGATTTTGCCTGTTTCTGAAGTGCCAGGACACCTGAGGTTCCGTATATTCTGATGATGTCGTTCTGTTTCAGACCCTTTATCTGGATATGATAGTTGCTGCTAGGAATGATGGTGATGTCTGACTTCATGTCAGTCTCCTTGCGGTTGAAACTGATCTGCCATTGCCATCTTAATCTCTTATCTTCTCTTTCTTCTACCAGTCTCATACGCTATTCGTTTTATTTCGAATGCAAAGATACGTCTTTTCCCTTTTCTACCTATGCGATTTGTGCGATTTGCGTGGATTCGGGAAATAAAGTGCGAAAAATATCATGGAATCATTCAGAAGAATATCTCCGAAGGATAAGAACATATCTCCGAAAGATAGCACAATATCTCCGAAGGATAAGAAATTATCTCCGAAAGATAGCAGAATATCTCCGAAGGATAAACCCAGAAGACAAATGTAGGTAATCCGATGATGAAGAGATGGAAGCTGGGTTGTAGTGACGAGGTGAAGGGTGAAGGGTATATTTTAAATCTTATATTATATTCTTTTTTTAGGGTTTTTCCGATTTTTGACCCTAGGGTACTTTTTTGATTTTACCCTTTTTCCCTTTACCCACGCGTACATATATAAAATAGAGTTTTCAAACCTTCACCCTTCACCTTTTTATTTAACATTTTGAGTGTCAAATAGTTACGGGTGAAGGGTGTTTTTCGTGTTTTATAAACATATTTTAAGAATCTAGTCCGTTTTTACATATTTTAAGCGTTTATTTTGGGCTCCGAAAGAGGTATCTTTTTTAGAGAGTCCTCTTTTTTTTTATGATTTCTTTCTGCAGAAACTCCTAGAATCCCAGTCTAATCGGTATCCCTAATGTATAATCCGTTAAAATATTATCAGCGAAATAAAGTTAATGGCTATGGATAAGCGTAAACTTCTAAAATATAAGTTATCTTAAAAACATTATAACCTTTTAATGTATTGTCAGCGAAATAAAGTTAATGGCTACGGATAAGCGTCAATTTTTAAATATAAATTAACTGAATTTTCGCATGTGGTTCAAGAACCTTTCAGGGCGTATGGGACAAAACTTGCGAAACTTGAACAAATGAAAAAATATATAGATGGAAAAGAATATTATAAATATAGATGCACATGTCATAGATGATATCAGAACCATCATCACAAGGGCAAGAAACAAGGCGTATCAATCTATCAACGAAACCCTGATACGCTCAAACTGGGAAATCGGCAAACGTATTGTTGAAGAAGAGCAGCTTGGCAAGCAGCGTGCTGATTATGGAATACAGCTCATCAAGTCCATATCTCAGCAGTTGACGACTGAGTTCGGCTCCGGCTATGGTGTTCGTAACCTTGCCTATTTCAAGCAATTATACCAATATTTTCCTGATTGGGAGATTTTGCACGCGCGCGTGCAAAATCTTACTTGGACTCATCTAAAGAGTATTCTAAGAGTTACAGATGCAGAAGCTCGTCTATGGTATTTAAAGGAATCGTCAGAGCAAATGTGGAGCACAAGAACCCTCGACCGCAATGTTGCCTCACAATACTATTATCGACTCCTGCAAACCAGCAATGAGCACAAAGATGAGGTAGAGAACGAGATGAAAACCCTTACAAAAGGATACGCAGACTCACCTGCCATGTTCATCAAGTCGCCAATGGTGACAGAATTCTTGGGCTTATCCCGAGACATGAGCTTCTCGGAAAGCGAACTGGAGAGTGCAATCATCACCCATCTTCAGAAATTTCTGATGGAGATGGGCAAAGGCTATGCCTTCGTAGAGCGACAGCAGCACATCATCACCGATACCCAGGACTACTACATAGACCTGGTATTCTACAATTACCTGATGAAATGTTTTGTACTGATTGACCTGAAGACGACCAAGATCACCCATCAGGACGTAGGACAAATGGATATGTATGTAAGAATGTATGATGAACTGAAACGCACGGAAGGCGACAATCCGACCATCGGCATACTACTCTGTTCGGAAACCAGCCAGGATATCGCAAGATTTTCCATCTTGCACGACAGCAAGCAATTATTTGCTTCAAAATATCTTACATATCTCCCTACAAAACAGCAACTTAAGGAAGAAATAGAAAAGCAGAAAGAAATATTTAGATTACAACATATAAGATAAGCTAGTACCCCCAAACATCTCTGCTACAAGATAATAGATAACAAAATAAAGAACGAAGAATTTCATTGAAATAATCTGATGGAAACTGAAAGAATTTTACTTCGCTATTGGGAGGAATCTGATGCAGAGGCGCTCTTCAAGTACGCCTCCGACCCTGACGTAGGACCACGTGCTGGATGGCCGACACATAAGTCTGTAGAGGAAAGTCGGGAGATAATCCGGACTTTCTTCCATAATGACACGACATGGGCGATTGTGTTGAAAGAGACTGGCGAGGCTATCGGCTGCATCGGCTACTACACCCATGAAACCAGCAACATCCCTATCGGAGAAAACGACTGTGAGGTGGGCTACTGGGTAGGAAAGCCATTTTGGAACCAAGGAATCTGCACCAAAGCCTTGAAGCTGATGCTCGACTACTGCATCAACGTGAAGCATTTCGAAAACATCTGGGCAGACCATTTCACAGGCAATCCTGCATCAGGAAAAGTCATGGAGAAATGCGGTTTCGCCGATACTGGTATGTTGAATAAATGTAGCCAGCTTGTGGGTGGCGACAAGGAAATGGTCAAGGTGTTCAAGTACAACGGATAAAGGAGAAAATAGAATGATGAAACTCAATAACACCAAAAGTGAGTGGTTTATGTAAAAAGTTACGGAGATAATTCATATTCTCCGTAACTTTTTACATTTTCGGCTGATTTACCGCTTCAGCGCTATGTTATAATTATAATATTTGCTGTTGCCCGTAATATCCTCCAGCACCTGAATGAAAGGAGGAAACTTCACACTCTCGTTGGCAGAAATGCCGCGGGTTTCAAGAATCATCAGGTCGGCAACCGGCTCAAGAAACTCGTCGAGCTCGAAATACTGGCCCTTCCAGATAAAGCTCTTGCGATGCTTATGAATGCGCTGGCGGTAAGGGTCAGCCTGCTGAAGCATACTCTCGTAAAGATTGGCATTAATCTGTCGCTCGGTTTCAATCTGCTCATTGTCTGAAATACGCTTCTTGGTGGTGTGAACATACACATACTTGCCTCCCTCGAAACCGCGACGGCGAAGACGAATCTCACTGCCCGGCTCACCCGTAAGATAAGTCTGAACAATATCGCTGTCTATCGCATTAGGAACCTCGCCCGTCAGCTTCACGATATATTTTCGTTCCTCCTCTATCGGCTGCGGAATGGCAAGCACATTGCTTATCTCCTTGAGCACACGGTTCAGCTTGTTGTTGAAATCTTCGTGGTTATTGATTACCCTGAGATGAGGATGCCCCTTCCATGCAGAAACAATCTTCTTGTCCAACTCGCGCGCTATCTTCAGTCCTTCTTCATCAGCCTTCTCCAGGCGCTGCGCATTGTTGGCTGTAGTATAAAACTGCTCGGCACCATCAGCAGCACTCACCAGATGCAGCACAGCATCATAGCGGTCGCGAAGCTGGGCATCTGTATAACCATCTTCAGAGATGATGCGGTGCCAGAAATCGGGAGTGAGATAGGTAGAAATATCCATCGTACCACGATCGCAGACGATGATGACCGGCTGCTGCAATGTTTCAGCCATACGCTGGAAACTGTCTTCCAGGTTAATCTGAGTCTGGAAAGTAGCCTTCTCGCCCTCGAAGAAAAAATCCTTGTTGGAGGTGAGATAATTCATGCCCGCCTGGGTGAACATGGTTGGAACCTCGGGAATGGTAAAGACCTTATAGCCGAGACTGGAGAAATGTTCAATCACCTTAACCATAGCGGTAGTCTTGCCCGCACAAGGTCCACCCGTCAGTACAATCTTCTTAATCTGATTCATATATCAAGTAAATATTTTTCGTTTTTTCTAATTGATGTTCTTTCCGGAACATCTTATTTTCGGGTGCAAAGATAACAATAATTCTTCAAACGAAAGCAATAAATTATGCAAGAAAAGAAAAATATTGTATTTTTATTTTGATTTCTCATTGTTTTGATGTACCTTTGCAAAGAAAATGGCTCATTTCGAGCCATCGGAAACAAAAATATAACTATAAGATAAAAAATGGAAAAGATAAAGACATTAATTATAGGTAGCGGTCCTGCAGGATATACGGCTGCCATTTATGCCGGCAGAGCCAACCTGCAGCCAGTACTCTATTCAGGTATGCAACCGGGCGGACAGCTCACCATCACCACCGAGGTAGAAAACTTTCCGGGCTATCCTAACGGCGTAGACGGAACACAGATGATGATGGACATGAAGGAACAGGCAGCCCGATTCGGAGCCGAAATGAGAGACGGAAGCATCGTGAAGGCAGATTTCAGCTCACGCCCATTTCATCTTACAGATGAGCGCGACAACGAGATTGAGGCAGAGACCGTAATCATCGCCACAGGTGCATCTGCCAAATATCTGGGTCTTGCCGACGAAGAGAAATATCGCGGACAGGGCGTTTCTGCCTGCGCTACCTGTGACGGATTCTTCTACCGCAAGCGCACCGTAGCCGTAGTGGGCGGTGGCGATACAGCCTGCGAAGAGGCTATGTATCTATCCGGACTTGCCAAGAAGGTTTACATGATTGTACGCAAGCCTTATCTCCGTGCTTCAGAAATCATGCAGCAGCGTGTAAAGAACAAGGAGAACATCGAGATTCTGTTCGAAACCAATACGCTGGGGCTCTTCGGCGAGAACGGTGTAGAAGGTGCTCATCTCGTGCGCCACAAGGGCGAAGCCAACGAAGAGAAGTTTGACATCAGCATCGACGGATTCTTCCTGGCTATCGGACATAAGCCTAACACCGACCTCTTCAAGGGTCAGATAGATCTCGACGAGCAGGGCTTCATCAAAGTAGTGCCAGGTACTGCCACCACCAACATTCCGGGTGTTTTCGCAGCAGGCGATGTAGCCGACCCAATCTACCGCCAGGGTGTTGTTGCCGCAGGCTCGGGAGCCAAGGCTGCCATCGAGGCCGACAGATTTCTGCAGCAACAGTAAAAACTATAGTATAAAATCCTATAAAGCGGGGTTAATATAGTTAAAAAATAACAGCAATATTTTGTCAGATGCAAAAAATGTATTACTTTTGCATCTGATAAAATAAAAAGGAAGATTGGCAGAGTGACCGAATGCGCTGGACTCGAAATCCGGTATACCCTCTTCCGGGTATCGGGGGTTTGAATCCCTCATCTTCCGCTAAGTTCCGCAATCAGGAACCGTCATTTTATAGTTTCATAAAAACAACTCGACATGAAAAAAATCATCATCCCCATATTTATGCTCCTCCCGCTGATGACTGCACAGGCCCAAACCGTGCTGACTGAAGAACAGCAGCAGCTGGAACAGGCACAGAAACAGCTGGAAGCTGCCAAGAAGGCACTGGAAGTGGCTAAGATTAAAGCACAGGCTGCCAAACTGAAGGCTCAGGCCGACAGCATCAACGCTGCAAGCGCCAAGGCGGAAGCAAAGAAGGCCCATGCTACTGAGCCAGAACCAGTTGTTGTAAAGGAGCCAACCACACCAACCACGGGATGGGCGATTCCTGTTGCCGTAGCCGCTAAGCCAAAGGAGGCTGCCAAGCCTGCCAACAAGCTGGCAAATGGCACAACAGCCAAAGTGGATATGAAATATCTGGCAGGCGCCATCACATATAATGATGAAAACAAGATAGAATTCACACTCGATACGGATGCTAACGGAAAAACTGCCAAGCAGATTTACGACATCGTATTAAAATACATGAGTGAACTGACACAGAACGAGCAGAACATAGCAAGCCGGGTAGCACTGGTAAACGATGCTGAACACGTCATCGCCAACACGATGGACGAATGGCTCGTCTTCAGCCAGTCATTCATCTCGCTCGACCGCACGGAATTCAAATACCAGCTGATAGCCAGGATTTCAGACAATCATCTGAATCTCTCGCTCTGCCGCATCATCTACAACTACGAGGAAGGAAGAAGCACCGGTTTCAAGGAACCTGCCGAAGAGGTAATCAGCGACAAGATTGCGCTCAACAAGAAGCAGAACGACCTGGCTAAGATCTTCGGAAAGTTCCGCAGATGCACCATCGACCGCAAGGACCAGATATTCGCAGAGTTAGCTGCATTAGTAAAACAATAAGTTGAAGAAAAATGGATAATCAGAATACAGACAACAAGATACAACAGAACGAGGCACAGCAGCCTGCAAACGCTACAGCCCAGCCAACAGCTGAGCAGGGCGCAGAACAGACAGAGCAGAAGCAGCCTACCAGCTACGCCGTAAGACCACAGCACCGCCGGCTTCGCCCATTGGCCTACAGCGACCAGAACAACATGCTGAAGGTGCGCAACTATCTCAACATCGCCTTCATGCTGCTCGCCATCGTGGGGGTAATACTCTGGACCCAGCTGGAAGAAAGCCGCAATATCGCCTACATCGTACTCATCGTGGGTGTAGTGCTCAAGATTGCCGAAGTATGTATCCGACTATTTAAGAAATAATGAAGAAGAAGAAAATTATATTCTCATCACTCCTATTTTGTGCTGCAACCCTCCCGGTTGCGGCACAAAACGATTTTAACTATAACGAAGATTCGCAGTTCCGTCCTCAAACCAACCGCAAGGTGAACACCGATTCACTGGGCTCAGACAAGGAGATTCCGAAAGGCATCAGAGTGTGGACCGTAGACGAACGCTTCGGCGACACAAAGGCTGCGGTAGTAGACACCTTGCAGCACATGTACATGAACACAACCTTCACGGAAGGACTGAGAGGCGAATACAATACCCTCGGAAACATGGGTACTGCCCGACTGAACCGAATCTTCATCGACCGTCGCAACACGCAGGGCAACTTCATCTTTACAGAGCCCTACGACTATATCGTAAATCCGGTAAGTGACTTCCACTTCACCAACACCTACTCACCTATCACCAACATAACGCTGAACAGCTGCGGCGACAAGGTGACGGGAGAAGACGACTTCAAGGCCATGTTTGCAGTAAATGCCAACAAAAGGCTAGGCGCCGGTTTCAGATTCGACTACAAGTATGGCAGAGGATATTATAACGCCCAGAGTACCAGCCACTTTAAATACACCATGTGGGCATCTTACCTGGGCGACCGCTATCAGGCACACTTCCTCTTCAGTACAAATCATGAGAAGATGACCGAGAACGGCGGTATTACCAACGATGATTACATCAAACATCCGGAAATCTACACCGAATCGTTTGCCACCAATGAAATTCCTACCGTTCTGGAACAGAACTGGAACCGACTGGACAACCAGCATATCTTCTTTACCCACCGCTACAACGTAGGTTTCAGCCGAAAGGTAAAGATGACCGAAGAAGAAATCAAGGCAAAGAAATTTGCCATGGCTTCGAAAAAGGAAAATGCTGAAGAGAATGCGAAGGAAGAAGCCAGAAAGAAAGCCAAGGAACAAGGCAAGAAATTTGATGAGAAAGCCTACGACAAACAGCAGGGAGCTAAATTCAGCGGACGTCCTGACGGAGCCAAGATTGCAGGCGATGAACCGGCTAAAGACTCAGCCGCAAAGGACATCAGGAACGACAGTACCCGAATCGCAGTAAACGGAAAAGCTGCTGCCGACAGTCTGCTGGCAGTCCAGAAGAAAAATGCCGAAGACTCGCTTTTCTACAAGAGCGAATATGTTCCGGTAACGAGTTTCATCCATACGGTAAAGTTTGACAACTATCGACGTATTTACGAAGCTTATCAGACCCCAGCCGACTATTATCTGAATGAATATTACGATGCAGGCAGGCTGACCGGTGATTCCATCTACGACCAGACCAAGCACTGGCACATGAAGAATACTTTCGCCATTGCCATGCTTGAAGGTTTCAATAAATGGGCAAAGGCAGGCTTGAAGGCTTTCGCCAGCTACGACCTCCGTCATTATGAACTGCCAACCATGGAAGGCGGTTTCGAAAAATACAACGAGCATGTGCTGAGCGTAGGCGGACAGCTGAGCAAGCAGGAAGGCAAGACACTCCACTACAATGCCGTAGCAGAAATAGGACTGACGGGTGTTGACGCAGGAACCCTTGCCATAGATGGTAATGTAGACGTGAACATCCCATTCCTGGGCGACACGCTTCAGGTAAGAGGCGATGCTTTCTTCCATAGAGAAACCCCATCGTTCTATTACCGCAACTATCACGCCCGTCATCTGTGGTGGGAGAATGATCTCGACAAGACCATCCATACCCGCATCATGGGTACGCTCTCCTTCCCTAAGACACGCACCAAGCTGAGAGTGGCTGTAGATGAAATCAAGAACTACACCTACTTCTCACAGAGCTATGACATTACAGAAGAAGGTTTGCGAACAGGAGTCATGGTAACACCGATGCAGGAAAGCGGAGGAATCAACCTGCTGACAGCACAACTGGAACAGAACTTCAGACTGGGCATTCTGAACTGGGAAAACCAGTTTACCTACCAGCACTCAAGCAAGGAGAGTGTTCTGCCAGTACCAGCCTTCAATGCCTACACCAACCTCTACATCAAGTTCAAGGTAGTAAAGGTGCTGAACGTAGATCTGGGTGCTGACATGCGCTACTTTACAAGCTATGAAGCTCCCGACTATTCACCTTATATGGGACAGTATACGGTACAGGGCAACGGCGAGAACAACGTAAAGATAGGCAACTATCCTATCGTCAATGTTTACGCCAACGTTCACATCAAGCACACCCGTTTCTTCGTAATGATGAGCCACATCAATGCAGGACAGGGCGACAAGAACTACTTCTTCGCTCCTCATTATCCGATGAACGAGAGAGTGTTCCGTATTGGAGTAAGTTGGAACTTCTTCAATTAATCTTTCTGATTTTCCTTAAGAATTTCAGGAGATTCAATATTAATCTTTTCAGAATATGATAGAAACAAATTCTATAAAAGCATGGTATCTAGCCGCTCGCCCGAAGACTCTGACGGCGGCGGCTGTTCCTGTTTTATTGGGTATTGCGCTGGCTTATAAAGACGCTCAGCAGATACAGACATTGCCAGCCCTACTCTGCCTGCTCTTTGCATGGGTGATGCAGATAGACAGCAATCTGGTGAATGATTATTTCGACTTCAAACATGGTAATGACGACGAAACCCGACTGGGACCGAAACGTGCCTGCGCTGAAGGCTGGATAACATTGGAAGCCATGAAATGGGGAATCATCCTCACTACTCTTCTGGGTTGCGCCATAGGGCTTCCGCTGGTTCTTTTCGGAGGTTGGGAAATGGTTATCGTAGGCATCTGTTGCGTAGTCTTCTGTTTTCTCTATACTACCTGTCTCAGCTATCTGGGCATGGGCGATATTCTGGTACTGCTCTTCTTCGGCATTGTACCCGTATGCTGCACATACTATCTCGTAATGCCCGAAACCATGCAGGGAGTAAGCATGGAAGCGGTTCTCGTATCTGTAGCCTGCGGACTGGTAGTTGATACGCTGCTCATTCTGAACAATTACCGCGATCATGACAACGACCTGAGAGCCGGCAAGAAGACTCTTGTGGTTCACATAGGAAAGAAAAATGCCGAGCGGTTATACTGTGCATTGGGCAATCTGGGCATCATCACCATAATAGGTGTAACCACTTACGAAGTATTTCAGCATGAAGCCAGCAGCATGTTCCTGCCGTTTGCAGCACTCTATATCGTTCTGCACAACAGAACCTATATGGAGATGAAAAAGATAGGCGAAGGCAGAGAACTGAACAGAATTCTAGGCAAAACAGCTCTGAACATCTTCTGTTTCGGCATTGTATCATCCCTGATCATCATCGGAATGGCGAATTGAACAATAATAAACTATTAATAATGTACGCGCGTACCTTATTATATAAATAAAGTGGAGGAAAATCTATGAAGCAACAGGTAAATCTCGAAATCATGGACTTTGTGGAGAAACAGATTCTCCCCAAATATAATGCCTTTGGCGAAAGTCATGGACTCAGACATGTTACCCGAGTCATCAGAAACTCTCTGAAACTGGTTCCGGTAACCGGTGCCGACATCGATATGGTGTATGTAATAGCCGCTTACCACGACCTGGGGATGAGCGGTCCACGTGCCATTCACCACATCACCAGCGGCAAGATTCTGCAGGCAGACGCAAGACTGAAGCGCTGGTTCGGTCCGGAGCAGATTAAAATCATGAAAGAAGCCGTTGAGGACCATCGGGCTTCATCCAGCCGTCAGCCTCGCAGCATCTATGGCAAGATTGTGGCAGAAGCCGATCGCGATATTGATGTTCACGAAATTTTTCTGCGCGCCATACAGTATGGCAAAGAAAATAATCCAGCTGATGACAAGGAGCAGCAATGGGAGCGGTTCAGCCAGCACATGGACGAAAAATATTCACGAAACGGATACATCAGGTTATGGATTCCCAACTCCCCTAACGAGAAAGCGCTCAACGAACTGCGCAATATCATAGAGGACAAAACGGAGTTGAGAAAATATTTCGAAAAAATATTCGAAGAAAACAGCTAAAACATTTGGTAGTTTCAAAATATTGCATTATCTTTGCATTATCAAATAATGACTAAGATGTTTGCACCGTTGCATCGTGATGATGCATGGGTGCCAGAAGGAATAAGGGTCGTTTCGGTTCGATCGGGATACTCATCAAATTACACTATTGAAACCGAGAGGACATTCTCTTGCTCATGGCGGGCCACATAAACTGCATCAGGCAGGTAAGCTGAAAAGCCGGTGGATTACAAAGGCGGAGGACTCTCAAATGTTTATACATTCGGAGTTTCATCACATCATCGAGCGGCCCTTTCTTTTACAAGAGGCGGATTTCTGAGAAAGAAGTCCGCCTCTGCTCGTTTTAGGAATTAAAGCACTTATAATACTGAAAGAAAACAACCCCTGATAATGTGGGAGTTACAAAGAAAATGCATTTTTATCGAAAAAAAGTTGCAAAAAGATTTGGTAGAATCAGAAAAAAGTAGTACCTTTGCACTCGCATTTAAGAACGATGCTTGGTTGATTCGGTTAAGAATCCGACTGGAAGGTTGGGTGAGTGGCTGAAACCAGCAGTTTGCTAAACTGCCGTGCGGGTTACCGTACCGGGGGTTCGAATCCCCCACCTTCCGCAAGCTATCGTACGAAAAATGTACCGTTGGTCGATTCATCTAATGGTTAGGATACAAGATTCTCAATCTTGGCATAGGGGTTCGATTCCCCTATCGACTACAAAAGTGTTTTCATGTATTAATTTAGATTGTTTAAGCTTGCATTTAGTTCTTTGTCAAAAGGCTACTGCAAGTTATTTTTTTATATATACGTACGAAGCAATATGAAACAATTATACACTATCATCTCCCTTCTCTTTCTGTTTACCTATCCTGCCGGGGCACAGCAGCACGAGATATTCAACCAGCGCATCAGAACCCTACAGGTTGTAGGCGGAACCAACTGGTTATCGCTCCCAGTATCATCATTGGGCGGAGAACCTATCCATATCGATTTTGACGACATGACGCACGATTATCATCGGTACAGCTACAAGATTGAACATTGTGATGCAAACTGGAACGTATCTGCTTCGCTCTTTGAAAGCGACTATATGAGAGGCTTCAACGGCAATCAGATGATTCAAGATGTAGAGCAATCCATCAACACCAATCATCCTTATACCCATTATCATCTGGCAATTCCCAATGCCGACTGCCAACTTACCATGAGCGGCAACTACAGACTGACGGTTTATGACGACAATGCGGAAAACGAGGAAGAAGGTAAAATGTTTACAGCCTGCTGGATGATTATAGAGCCTCAGCCATTGGTTAAACTGAAGATAGAAGCTACTTCAACAACAGATATAGATATCCAGAAGGACCATCAGCAACTGAAAATGGAACTGGATCACAGCCAGCTGAGAATCACTCATCCCAACCAGCTGAACATCGTAGTGCTTCAGAACGGAAGATGGGACAATGCTGTCATCAACCCTAAACCTGACTACCTGAGTGCGGGGAAAATGAGTTGGCAGCATGTAAGAGCTCTGATTTTCGATGCGGGCAACGAATACAGAAAGTTTGAGTTTCTGGACACCGATCATCCAACCATGGGAATAGACGCTATAGACTGGGATGGAAGCGACTATCAGGTTAAAGTAATGACTGACAGCCCTCGCCCCAATTACGTTTACGATGAAGCTGCCAAAGGTTCGTTTTATATCCGCAACAGCGACAACGTAGAAAACAACAACACCTGCGAATATGCACAGATTCATTTTACCCTGAAAGCTCCAAAACTGCCAGGCGATGTTTATCTGAACGCAGATTGGACCTACGGCCGTTTCCTCCCCGAATATAGAATGGAATATGATGAAATGACGAAAACCTATCACGCACGTCTCTTCATGAAGCAAGGTTATTACAGTTATCAGTATCTCATGAAGATGGAGGACGGAAGCATCAGGCTGCTCCCATCAGAAGGAAATTTCTACCAGACCCAGAACAAATACAATGTACTGGTTTACTATCGGGCTCAGAACGACCGCACCGACCGGCTGGTAGGATATGGAGAATTAAAATAAAGGAAGGAAATAAATGAGATTAAAAAGAAAAGGAGTTCTAGCATTTCAGAATGCCGGAACTCCTTTTCTATTTAATCTTAAAAGTGGAATTTCAGATCAACACCACATTGGAAAGGATTGCCACGCTGGGCAAAATACAGTTTCTTTCCTGTTGCTGCATTATCAACAGCAAAGGTATTGTAATTAGTATCTGTGAGGTTCCTACCCCAGATACTGATGCTCATCTTACTGAAATCAATATCACAATGCGCACCCATCACGAAATACATCTTCTGGCTGTAGGTATTGGCATTATCCCAATAAGTCTTGCCCTGCGCATTCATATTCAATCCGAAGGTAAACTGTCCCAAATGATAGTCAGCCATGGCTGCTATCGTATGCTGAGGAACATAAGGAACCTTCTTGTCCTTATAATTCACAGCCTTATCACCCTCGCCATCAGTATATTCATCAAATACGGCGCGTGTAAAACCATAGTTTACACCCCAATCAAAAGCACCGTCGAAAGCCTGACCCTTGAGCGCGGCTTCAATACCACAACTGTGACTCTTACCTGCATTAACCATCATTCGGCCAAAGCCATAGGTTCCTGCCATCACAGAGAGTTGCTGATTGCGAACCTGCATATAGAAGGCACTCAAATCGAAATGAAGACGATGATCAAAAAGATTGAGATGCGTTCCAACCTCATAATTCCATGAGGTTTCCGGCTTAAAGGCAATAGTCTGGTTCACCCTATCATAATCTTCATCGGTATGAGGTACGTCATAATTGCCTCGCATCGCATGCTGACGGTTAGCATTCAGTTCGGTCTGCAAGATGTCACTGAACATCTGGATATTATAACCGCCTGCACGATAGCCCTTGCTCACCGTGGCATAGACATTGCTACCCTGCTCATCAAGCTGGTAACTTAAGCCAAATTTTGGCAAGAGCTGGTGGTAATCATCACTCGTTTTGCGGTCGAGCATTGAACGCAAAGTACGAGTAGCCCCCTTGCCCATCACCTTAGCTGTCATCGCCATATAAGCATAAGTATCGTAATGAATACTTGTATGCATGAAATCGTAACGCAAACCAAGCGTTGCTTTCAGACGGGAAGAAAGATCAAACGTACTCTCGTGATAGAGACCCAAATTGCTCTGAGGAGTATGGAACAAACCCGGAGCTCCCATATCTACATTGACAGAAACTCCATTAGCCATTGCCGGAGGCATTGCATGCTGCATCTGACTCTGGATAACATTACCGATAGGCTTCGTCAATGCAGAACCGAATTTTACAGGACCATTTGTCTTCAACCACATATGGGAGAAGAATGCACCCTGTGTAAGATGCCAGAAGCCGAAGAAAGGCTGACGGCTCTTAAATGTGAACTCCTGAGTGATAGAATTCTGCAACTGATCTTGCTGCAAGCTCAAATAATCTCCAGGAAGATAATCCTGATCCATCTTCATATTGTCATCCAGGAACTGATAGCTGGTAGTAGAAGCAAAATCCCATTTCGCTCCTTCATGACGAAGATTGACACCCGAAAGCAGCATGTTGCGGCGATAAAGCCCAGGGAATGTAGTATTTGGCAATGCAGCCTTGCCACTGTTTAAATCCAACTGACCATAAGGAAATGCATGCTGATAGACAAATTGGTAATTGGCTAGCAAATCCATGCTCCATCCTCTATCAAAACGGAACTTAAGATTAAACTTACCGCCTGCCTCATCATAATTGTCGGCATAATCGCTGGTTCCTGCACGATGGAAGAATCCCTTCTGTCCATCATAAAAAGCAGCTACCCCTAATGCGATACGAGGTGAAAGCTTCATATAATGAGCCGCTTCTACATTACGATAGAAATGAGAGCCCAATCCCAGATTAACGTAGGTGCCCTTGCTATCATAAGCATCGCGTGAATAGATGCGCACCAGACCACCTTCAGAATTCTGACCATAGAGTGTTCCCTGTGGACCACGGAGAATATCTATACGGCTGGTCTGATAATGGTGAAGATTGAAAGCAGCCTTGCTCAACACAGGAATTCCGTCAAGATAAATTCCTACAGCCGGACTGTTGATACGACTTCCAATACCGCGCACATACATGGCGTTGGTAAAACGCGAGCCATAGTTAGGCATTACAAAATTAGGAACATAGCAGGAAAGTTCACGCAAATCGCGAGAACCCAATCGCTGCATCTGATAAGAACCAAAGGAAGTGCTGCTGAGAGGCTGTTGACGAAGACGGAAATTCTCCTTAGGCTGCGAAACAACCACAACTTCATCAATATCATAAACTCGGCTGCTATCAGCCAGCAAGCCGTTAGCGTCTGCTAACTTTTCACTCGTACCCAATGACAGGTCAGAGCAAATAGCCCTTTCATTATCCACTGCATAAGCCTGCAACGCTACTGCTGCCAAACCAATGCATACGCACTTTTTACTATTAAATACTATTCTTTTCATAACGGGTGCAAAGGTACATATTTTTTCCTGCACCCCCTATCCTTATTTATGAGGAAACAGATAAACCCGTATGGCAAACCATATATAGGCTACGAGCAGTAAATAACCTATATAATATAAGGTAGTAACACTGAAAATGATGTAATCAATGGCGCAAACACCCACTAAACCACCCAGATACAGAACAGCATCACCTGCCGGCAAACGGTGTTTCACCTCATCAACACAAGCCAGTCCCACTATCAGTATCGCCCAGACTGTAGCCAGGAAAAAGCCCAATATTGGCGGTACGGCAAAAGGGTTGAGCGTAGGATGAAAATAGAAATGGCGCCATACTTCTGGCAAAAACAACTGAATGGTTGCATAGAAGGTTGCTGATATCGAAACAATAAGCACCAAGGCTGTAGGATATGGTGAATCAATATCATTAAAATGAACCAGTTTACCATTGCTATGGAAAATCTTACGAACCGTATAGGCTACAGCTATGAGAATAATGATAACCATGAAGATGAGCAAGTGAGTATTGCTGAAGGTCATAATGAACTCTGAAATAGGATCATCGGGCACAACCTTCGGCAGCAGACGGGACTCACGGGTCCAGCCAAACTGATTATCTTCAGTAGCCAACTGCACCCAAACTGAATCTATGGAATCCTGAGGAACCATACGGATATCCGTAACCACCAGCAGGCAGTTCTTTCGGACGGCGAAGGAGTCGATAGGCAAATTGCTCAAAAACTCTTCAGGCTGTTGCGCTATCAATTCCAGGGAATCCTTGAATACCAGAAAATTGAATTTGTTGGTATAATGATGGGTCGTAGAAAACGAAATGGAATCGAGTTGTTTATTGCTGTACTCTACCATAGCTGCATGCATCTGGTGATGAGCACGGCGATGATAACAACTGCTGAACATCAAGAGGATGCCCAGCATACAAAGAATCTGTATCGTCCATTTCTTTTTCATTTATTTCTCACTATATAAGTTCATCTGACATTCGTTGCACGCAAACTCCAGACGGAAGCGGCGACCGTCACCCAACTGCAGGAAGAGAGGCTCTCTCCAAGATGGTTTCTTGCCTCCACGCTTCACACAGTAGCCCAACGAATAGCGGATACAATGGCGGCACTGCATCAGGAGCGATTCTCCCTTTTCGTTGGTAAACTTAGGTTGCATACTTCGGTTTGCCTTGTCTTTTTCTATATTCTCATCATATTCTTCCTGGGTCTTAGCATCCCATGCAGAAGGAATATTCTTACCCAACTCAAATGCCGGAACTACTTGCGACAGACCATGAATCTGATAAAAATCTCTTGCATCATAGTTAGCTATATTATAGAGATATCCCCATTTTCCGTATTCCGGCTGCCAAGTCAATTCCTCTTTCGTAAGTCGGTGTTCACCAGGCTGACTGAATCCAAAACCATTGTTGAACAGGGTTCTATCCCATCCACCCCACAACGACTTATCAAGCTGTTTCTGATTTGCCTTGGTAAGTTCATCTATCAATTCACGCCGGATAGCAGTGAGAATACTGTTCGGAACGAAGTATGTCTCCATTCCCTTCAGAAGTTCTACCTGGTAAGCTTCGTAAATCGTATCGCCCAGTTTGCTCATCTGAGCCTTTATATTTTCGCCCTGCGGGCGTTTTGCCTTTTCGAGTTTCAACTCTTTAAACGCCTCAGCCACCTGATAAATCAAGCCACCATCAACCTCTTTCGTCTTCATGATGTTGACAACAGCCTTTACCCCCTGTGGCTCTTCCCTGAACTCATTACCCATAACAGGCTCCATTTCTATGACAATATAGATTTTACGTTCAGCAGACTTACGAGCCAGCAAAGCCTCGAAAGCCCGATCGTTATTACGATAAAGAGCCATACCCGGGCGCAAATGTTCAGGCATTCCAAACGGATAGAGGCGATTGCCCTCTACTCTGTTCACACGAAAGCCTTCCAACTCACGGTCATCATTGATAAAACACAGTCCATCGCCATTTTTAAAGCTGGCTACTGTGGCTACGTTGAAAGAAATGTTGCCACGTATTTCCTTAACCTTTCCCACAAACTCGCCGATAGCTTTCGGTGTATCGAAAGAAGCAATATCCGGCTGTCGCCCATTCAGGAAATAATGGGTAAAGCCACGATTGAAAGTCTTCTTCAGATTAGGTGTAAAATTATATTGAACATGTCCCACCGATGCACGGCGATACTTATGCGGTTCAGCTTTTACGATTGCATCGAGTTGACTGCTATAGGCTGCCACCACATTCTTGACGTAGTTGATATCTTTTAATCTTCCTTCTATCTTGAACGAAGTAGCTCCAGCATCAGCAAGATCCTTGAGATGATCAAGCTGACAAAGATCCTTGAGCGACAACAGATAACGCTGATGTTCAATCTCCTGACCATTGGAATCGAGCAGATCAAACTTCATACGACAGAACTGTGCACATTCTCCACGATTGGCAGAGCGCCCGAAACACTTCTCAGAAGCATAACAGACACCCGAATAGCTTACGCAGAGCGCTCCATGTACAAAGACCTCTATTTCTCTATCAGGAATCGCCTGATGGATCGCCTTGATTTCATCGAGCGAAAGCTCACGAGCCAGAACAACACGTTTGAAACCTAACGTGGTAAGCCAAAACGCCTTTTCTGGAGTTCTTACATCACACTGGGTACTGGAATGCAATTCTCTACTCCACAAATTCTGCGCCCTCACCTCAGTAAGCACACCCATATCCTGCAGCAAAAGTGCATCAACACCAATCTCATCAAGTTGCTGGATCATCTTAAGCGTATCCAACATCTCATCCTGATAGATGATAGTATTCACTGTAACATGAACCTTTGCTCCAAACTGATGAGCATAATCACACAACTGTCTGATATCTTCCAGCGAATTGCCTGCTGCTGCTCGTGCACCAAAACGAGGTGCACCAATATATACGGCATCTGCACCATGATCAATGGCAGCAATACCACATTCCAAGTTCTTGGCCGGCGCCAATAATTCTAATGTTTGCATAAGAAATCAATCTCGAAATCACCCGACTCCTTCAAATTAACTGATTTCGTCAATATTGTAAGGAGTCTCCTGATAAACATAATAGTTGATCCAATTACTATAGAAGAGGTTGGCATGAGCACGCCATGTAACCAGAGGTTCTTCGTTCGGATCGTCATGATAATAATAATTTTTTGGCAGTTCTACATCATCACGCTTGCCCATATCACGCTTATATTCCTTATCCAGCGTGTTTGGCGCATACTCAAGATGACCCGTCACAAAGAATTCGCGGCCGTTTCTGGCCATCACAATGCTGACACCGCTTTCAGGCGATTCGGCAATGATGTCAAGTCCTGGTACTTTTTCAATATCCTCACGTCTTACCTCCGTATGGCGACTATGAGGCATGCTAAAGACATCATCGAAACCGCGGAAGATTGGCTGAGACAAATCGAGAGGCTTCTGCTTAAAAATACCAAACATCTTCTTCTCTAAAGGATACTTAGGAACACCATAGAAATGATAAAGACCAGCCTGGGCACCCCAGCAGATATAGAGTGTTGAAGTAACATGGGTACGGGCCCAATCAAAAATCTCTTTGATTTCAGGCCAATATTCTACCTCCTCATAAGCCATCGTTTCGATAGGAGCACCGGTAACTATCATTCCATCAAACTTCTGTTTGGAAAGTTCCTGAAAATCCTTGTAGAACATCATCATGTGCTCTATTGGAGTATTCTTTGGCGTGTGACTTTTCAACTTCATAAAATAAACCTCTAACTGAAGAGGAGTATTCGACAGAAGACGAACGAGATCTGTCTCGGTCGTAATCTTGAGGGGCATCAAATTGAGCACACAGATTTTCAACGGACGAATCTCCTGTTTATGCGCACGACTTTCGTCCATCACGAATATATTCTCATGCTTCAGCAGTTCGATAGCTGGAAGCTTATCTGGTAATCTTAACGGCATTTATTTTATTCCTTTCTTAAAATTTTTCTGCAAAGTTACACAATTTCAGCGAAGATAACGAAAGAAGAAACATTTTTTTGAGAAATATAAATAAATTAATGTGGAAAAGCAAAAGAAATCTTTCACTATGAAAAGGATTGTTAAAGATAAATGAGAATATTAAACCTATCATCACGTTTTTAATCAAAAACACATATCAGTTGCAACTTTATAGGCAACGCTTACGTCAAAGCTAAAAATGATGTATCCTATTAAGATTTGCAATTATGAAAAGTAAGAACATTAATCCACATTTAAACAGAACTGATGAAAAGAGTTCTGTAAAGATGAAAACAAAAAGTAAAAAGTGTATGAACGCAAGTTTAAAAAACATGGCGGTAGCGCTGTTCATCATGTCGGCTCCTATCGCTGTACAAGCTAAGCAATGGTCACTGCAGGATTGTATCAGTTACGCACTGGCTAACAACATTCAACTGCAGAAGACTCAACTCACAAAAGCTTCAGCTCAGGAGGACTATCTGCAATCTAAGTCAGCACTTCTGCCATCGCTCTCTGCCAGCACCAATCAAAGTGTAAGCTATACGCCTTGGGTTTCTAATGGAATCAGCGGAGAAGGTTTCAGCAAAGCTTCCATCGACAAGGTATATTACAATGGCAGCTATAGCGTGATGGGCAGTTACACGATTTGGAACGGAAACAAAAACAGGAATCAGGTGAAACTGAACAAGCTGACACAGGAAGCGGCACAACTCGATTCGACAGCACAAGCCCTCAACCTGCAAGAACAGATAGCTCAACTTTATGTACAGATACTCTACTCTACAGAGGCTATCAACGTAAACAAAGAAAGTTATCAGTCGAGTGTTCAAAACGAAGAGCGTGGTAAGGAAATGGTAAAAATTGGCAAGATGAGCCAAGCAGACTTAGCACAACTCACAGCACAGAGAGCACAAGATGAGTTTAACATCGTGCAGGCTGAAAGTAACGTTAAAAACTATAAACGACAGCTGAAGGAACTCCTGCAGATTACCAGTGAAGAAGCTTTCGACATCGCTATTCCAAGCACAACAGACCAGATGGCTCTGGCCTCTATCCCAGGAATGAACAGTGTCTATACAGCTGCGCTTCAGAATCGCCCTGAGTTTTTGAGCTATCAAAACAAACTCGACCAGAACGATCTGAACATCAAGATTGCAAAGGCAGGAAAGTTGCCAACCATCAGCGCAAATGCAGGAGCTACGACCAGCACCACATCCATGAACAAAAACGGTTGGGGCAGTCAGATGAAAACCAACTTCAGCCTGGGTGGTGGAATCGGTGTCAGCATTCCTCTCTTTGATAACCGACAGACCAAGACTTCTGTCAATAAAGCACTCATTCAGCGTGAAAGCATCTTGCTCGATATAAAGAATGAGCAAACTAAGCTCTACTCTACTATCGAAAACTATTGGCTGCAGGCTAATACAAACCAAAGCCAGTTTAAGGCTGCCAAGGCGAGCAGCGAAAGTGCACAAACTAGCTACGATCTTTTAAGTGAACAGTTTAAACTGGGATTAAAGAACATCGTAGAATTGAGAACCGGCAAAGATAATCTTCTGAAGGCTAAACAGAACGAACTTCAGGCAAAGTATCTTACCATTCTGAATATCAACATGTTGAAATTCTACCAAAACGGCAGAATCTAAAGAGAAAGATTGGTATTAACATCCGAAAACATATTGCAAATCATTAATAGGTATACATACATTTTTATGAAAAAACTTAGAATCAGCAAAATCTGGATTGCCATGATTGTGGTAATCATCGTAGCTGTGGCAGCATGGCTGTTCTCAGGAAGCAAAAACGAAGAGCAAATAGACTTCAAGCAGGAAGCTGTAACCACACAAACATTGCAGAATAGTGTAACTGCAACCGGTACTATTGAAGCGGTAACTTCTGTAACGGTTGGTACACAGGTGAGTGGTATTGTAAACAAACTTTATGTTGATTACAATTCGCAGGTAAAAAAGGGTGAAGTCATAGCTGAACTCGACAAAACCAACCTGATGAGCGAGTTGAATACTGCCAAAGCTAACCTGGCAAGTGCGCAAAGCAGTTTGAACTATCAGAGTGCAAACATGAGCCGCTACCAGACCCTCTATAAGAAAGGTTTGGTAAGTGCTGACGATTATGAAAATGCGCTTCTCACCTATCGCCAGGCGAAAGAGCAAGTAGCTTCGGCCAAGGAAAATGTACAGAAAGCCCAAACCAACCTGAGCTATGCTACAATTACATCGCCAATAGATGGAACTGTCATATCAAAAAGCGTAGAGGAAGGACAGACCGTAGCAGCAAGCTTCAACACACCAGAGCTCTTTACTATCGCTAAAGATCTGACCAACATGCAGGTGATTGCAAATGTTGACGAGGCAGATATAGGCGGTGTAAAAGAAGGTGACCGCGTTAATTTTACAGTAGATGCTTATCCTGACGATGTATTCCAGGGAACAGTAAAACAGGTTCGTCTGGAAGCTACTACAACAAACAATGTAGTCACTTACGAGGTTGTCATCTCTGCACCTAACGCAGATCTCAAATTAAAACCAGGTTTGACAGCAAATGTAACCATCTTTACACAAGAACGTGCTGGTATTCTTGCCGTTGCCAACAAAGCACTCCGCTTTACTCCAACCAAGGAAACTGTGGGAAAGAATATCAAAATTGTTGACTGCAAAGGAAAAAACAAAGTTTGGACTCTTGCTAACAATACCCTTACAGCTCATTCTGTAGCCATAGGTCAGAGCGACGGTATACATACTGAAATTATCAAGGGTTTGAAGAAGGGACAGAAGATTGTAACTGAAATCATAGTTAATACCTCTGAAGAGAATGAGGAGCCTCAACAAAGTCAAGGTTTGATTAGCGGTCCTGGACCTAGAGGAAAGAAAAAATAAGGAATAAGAGTATGACAAACGACAATATTCAAGCAAACAGCGAAAAGAAAGTTGTGATAGAACTCGACAATGTTCGTCGCGACTTTCTTGTGGGTGAGGAAACTGTCCACGCCCTAAAAGGTGTAAGCTTTAAAATATACGAAGGTGAGTTTGTTACCATCATGGGTAAATCAGGATCAGGTAAATCTACCCTGCTGAACCAGCTAGGGTGTCTCGACACCCCATCCAGTGGCGAATACTATCTGGATGGAGTAAGCGTACGAAAGATGTCACGTAATGATCGCGCCATTCTTAGAAACCGAAAGATTGGATTTATCTTCCAGAACTACAATCTTCTACCGAAGACTACAAGTGTAGAAAATGTAGAACTTCCACTGATGTACAACCCGAGCGTAAGCGCAGAAGAACGAAAGCAACGTGCTATCGAATCGCTGAAAGCTGTTGGTTTAGGAGAACGTCTCTATCATAAGAGTAATCAGATGTCTGGAGGACAAATGCAGCGTGTAGCAATAGCTCGTGCGTTGGTCAACAACCCCGCTGTGATACTTGCTGATGAAGCAACGGGTAATCTCGACACCAGAACCAGTTTCGAGATTCTGGTACTCTTCCAGAAACTTTATGCAGAAGGAAGAACCATCATCTTCGTTACCCACAACCCAGACATTGCAAATTATTCGAGTCGTAATATCGAACTGCGTGATGGTCACATCATCAGCGACACCTATAACGAACATATTCTCTCGGCAGCCGAAGGTCTGGCAGCCTTGCCGGCCAACACGGACGAATAAGTTTTCAATGTTAACATTTAACATTACAACAAGTAAAATGAATTATCAGAATCTTTTCAAAATAGCCATCCGCGCCATTGCTGCCAACAAAATGCGCTCTTTCCTTACCGCACTTGGCATCATCATCGGTATTGCTGCGGTTATTACCATGCTTGCCATCGGACAAGGAAGTAAAGCCAGCATCAAGGCAAACATCGCAGAGATGGGATCAAACATGATTATGATTTCACCAGGTGCAGACATGCGTGGCGGTGTGAGACAGGATGCTTCGTCAATGGAGACGCTCAAGCAAGCCGACTATCAGAGCATCAAAGACGAATGTAATTATATCTCAGCTATTTCTCCTACTGTAAACAGTTCCGGACAGTGGATCTACGGAAACAACAACACCCAAAGTTCCATTTATGGTGTAAACCAAGACTATCTTTCCATCCGACAACTGAAAGTGGCAGATGGAGAAATGTTTACTGATACAGACATTAAGGCTGCATCTAAAGTTTGTATTTTGGGACAGACAGTAGTTGACTATCTTTTCCCTGATGGCAGTGATCCTATCGGTAAGGTTGTGCGATTTAACAGCATTCCATTCAGAGTAATCGGTGTCTTGAAGAAGAAAGGTTACAATAGTATGGGTATGGACCAGGATGATTTGGTACTTGCCCCCTATACAACAGTAATGAAGCGAATTATGGCACAAACCTATTTAGGAGGCATCGTCTGCTCAGCTATCACCGAAGAGGCTTCTCAACCCGCCCAAGATCAGATTACAGAAATATTGCGACGCAACCACAAATTGAAAGACGCAACAGATACTACTGAAGCAGATGAAGATGACTTCAACATCCGCTCACAAGAGGAAATTTCAAGCATGATGAATTCTACCATGTCTACAATCACCATCCTGCTCGGATCCGTGGCAGGAATCTCGCTGCTGGTAGGCGGCATCGGAATCATGAACATCATGTATGTATCTGTAACAGAGCGCACCCGCGAAATAGGTCTTCGAATGAGTGTGGGCGCACGAGGTATTGATATTTTGAACCAGTTTCTGATAGAAGCTATCTTACTTTCTGTAACTGGCGGTATTATAGGAGTGATATTGGGAGTTAGTTTATCGCTCAGTCTGAACTCTTTCTTCCATATAGCCACCCAAATAGAGCCTTGGAGCATTATTATGAGTTTTGCAGTCTGTACATTTACTGGAGTTTTCTTTGGATGGTATCCTGCAAAGAAGGCAGCAAGGCTCGACCCTATCGAGGCTATCAGATACGAATAAAAAAAATGGGGAGAACATTAAATATTCTCTGAGGTTTTTCAAAAAAAACAAAAAGTTTTTTGGTGAATACAAAATAAAGTTGTACTTTTGCGTCTGCGGAAGTGCAACTTTTTTTATTTGAAGTTAAACGAATCGCATGAATTGAATAGTAAACAGGTTTAAATATAGAAGATTATGAAATTTATAGGAATTATTCCAGCAAGATACGCATCAACACGTTTCCCGGGAAAGCCACTTGCCATATTAGATGGCAAACCAGTGATACAGCATGTTTATGAGAAAGTAGCAAGTTGTCTAGAAGCAGCCTATGTTGCAACAGACGATGAGCGAATTTTCAATGCTGTAGAAGCATTTGGCGGTAAAGCTGTTATGACGCGCAAGGATCATAAGAGCGGTACTGACCGCATAGAAGAAGCTATCGAAAAAATTGGTGGAGACTGGGATGTCATTGTCAATGTTCAAGGAGATGAACCTTTTGTTGACAAGAGTCAACTGGAAACCATCTGCCAGTGTTTTGATGACCCAACAACCCAAATTGCCACTTTAGGAAAAGCTTTTACCAGTATGGAAGCTGTAAAAAATCCTAATAGTCCAAAGATTGTTGTAGACAATCAAGGCTTTGCTATGTATTTCTCTCGCAGCATCATTCCATACGTAAGAGGAAAGAAAGAGGAAGAATGGCTCAAGAGTTTTCCTTATCTGAAACATTTGGGCATCTACGCTTACCGCAAAGAAGTTTTAAAAGAGGTAACCAAACTGCCACAAAGCTCACTAGAAATAGCAGAGAGCCTGGAACAACTTCGATGGCTGCAGAATGGCTACAAGATAAAAGTTGGTACTACAGATGTAGAAACTGTAGGCATCGACACGCCAGAAGATTTGCAGCGGGCAGAAGACTTTTTGAAAAACAGAAAGTAATAAGAAACATCATATACTTTTAAAGTATCGCAGAATGAACAAAATTGAAAATATCGTCAAAAAATATATTATTCACCATGGTATGTTCAAGTGGCAAACACCATATATCGTTGCCTTGTCCGGAGGTGCCGATAGCGTTGCCCTATTGCTTATCTTGAAAAATATAGGACTGAATATTTCTGCTGCGCACTGTAACTTTCACCTTCGCGGCGAAGAGAGTGACAGAGACGAGCAATTTTGTGTAAATCTGTGCCAACAACAGGGAATCAGTTTGTCTCGAATCCATTTTGATACTTATGCTTATGCCCATTTGCACAAGGTAAGTATCGAAATGGCTGCACGCAACTTACGCTACAGCTATTTTGCCCAATTAGTAAAAGACTTGCATGCAGGAGGCATTTGTGTGGCCCATCATCGCGATGACAATGTAGAAACTTTACTTCTGAATCTGTTAAGAGGATCTGGAGTAGACGGATTAGCAGGCATCGCCCCCAAAAACGGAAATATTCTGCGCCCTCTTCTCTGCATCAGCCGACAGGATATATTGCAATACCTAAAAGAAAAAAAGCAAGATTTTGTCACAGATTCAACAAATTTGGAAGACGATGCTTTAAGAAATAAAATTCGCCATCATGTAGTACCTCTTTTGGAAAGTATCAACCCCGCAGCAAGTGAAAATATCGCTCTCTCTGCCAAATACATACGCCAAGCGAAAAGTATACTTGAGAGCATGGATAGCATCAGTACAACCGACTCTAATAGGAAAGTTATATATATCCCTAAAGTATCTGTCATGAATGCTCCAAGTCCGGAATTCATACTCCATAAAGAATTAGGCAGATATGGTTTTCATGGCAATGTCATTGATGACATCTGTGAAAGCCTCTTCAGTCAGGATCGTGGTGTCGGTAAAATCTGGAAAAACGAAGACTATATGATAGTCATCGACAGAGAACAGCTGTTGATTTCTAACATAAAAGACTTGAATAACATTCAGGAGCAAAGAGCGTTCCGACTGCCAGAAGAAGGCATTTACAACATGGACGAAGGAACCCAAATCAAGATAAGAATCTTCTCGCACATGAGTGACTTCATGCCAAGCAAAGAATCGCAATGTATCACTTTGGATGCTGAAAAAGTCAGTTTCCCCCTCACCTACCGACTGGTAAAAGAAGGCGATAGATTTCAACCTTTCGGCATGAAGGGTAGCAAACTGTTGAGTGACTATATGACCGATAGGAAATTTGACTATATACAAAAGAAGACACAGCATGTATTAACTGATAGTAAAGGTGAAATCATCTGGCTTATCGGCGAACGTACGTCTGAAAAAACAAAAATTACCGAAACCACCAAGAAAATATTGGAGGTCATCATCAAATGAAAAAGAAAATATTATATATCACAAGTTTAGTTCTCATTCTGCTGGCTGCCGCCAGCACATGGAGCTATTATTGTCTGAACCCATCAAGTGATAGAGTGAACAAGGCAAAAGCAAACATAAAAGTATACAGTCACTACGAATTAATTCAAAATGGAAAAACAATACTCCGGTTCGACGAAGACACTACGACACTGGCTGCCAACTTTATGAACCGTTGGGCGTTGATTCCTTCATGTGAAGGAAGACTTGCCGCCTGCTACAACAACAGCATCAGCCGGAATCACTATCTTGGCAAAGATGCGGATAGCATCTTTAAAGAGAAAGTTGATTCTTTAGACAGTTTGTATAGAGACTCCAAATGGAAAGTTGGAGAACTGAACTATTATATTCACTCTCATTCTGTCCTGGATGCAGGCTACAACTCTATTTGCGCTTATACCCAACACGAACTGGAACTACGCGATTCTGCCAAGAAACTGATTGACTCCCTGAAACATGTACAGAAAAAGGGACATTTCAAGTTGAAACGCTCCATTTCATATCAAGCCTATTATAGAGATGAGAACGGAAAATGGAAGAGTCAGGCATGCAAACTCATCAAAGCTATGAATGGTGAAACTGCACAAGGAAGCCACACATTCCAACTTTCCTCAGAAACAACTCCTGAAGGGGTTAAAGCTATTTCACCTCAACTTGCAGCATCTTTAGCAACAGCTCATGGAGTCACACTTCGACGCTCTATTGATTACACCCTCTTACCTGATTCTCTAGGATATTATCGGGGTACAACCGACAGTATCTATCAACCAAATGGTCATGGATGCTGGCAAGGATACGATGGAACCTATTATGAAGGTTACTGGAAAAACGGGAAACGTGAAGGATTCGGATTCAGCATTGCTCCCAAGAAACCATTACGAATAGGCGAATGGAAAAATGACCGCTATAAAGGCGAAAGACTCGTATATACATCGGAACGTATTTATGGCATTGATCTGAGCAAATACCAGCATGGAAAAGGCAGAAAAAAATATGCTATCAATTGGAACCGTTTACGCATTACACATCTTGGCCGCCTCAGCAAAAAGACAGTTTCAGGTACAGTAAACTTCCCTATTCGCTTCATCTATATCAAGAGTACAGAAGGTAAATCGCTGTTAAATCCATATTATAGAAAAGATTATCGTGATGCAAAAGCACATGGTTACAAGGTTGGAACCTATCACTTCTTTACCACTATAACACCTGCTGCCGAACAGGCACGACACTTTCTGAAACACAGTATCATTAGGAAAGGCGATTTTCCTCCAGTTCTTGATGTTGAACCGCTTCCTAGTCAAATCAAGAAAATGGGAGGGTCTGGAGTATTGTTTGCACGCATTAGAACTTGGCTTAGAATAGTAGAGAGAGCAACAGGTGTTAAGCCTATTCTTTACATCAGCCAAACTTTCGTAAATCGCTATCTGCCAAAGGCTCTCGATCTGAAACATAACTACCAGGTTTGGATTGCACGATATGGAGAGTATAAACCAGACATCCGATTGGTATATTGGCAACTCTGCCCCGACGGAAGAGTAGCAGGAATACATGGAGAGGTAGACATCAACGTGTTTAACGGATACGATGACGCTTTTCAAAGTTTTGTTAAGAACAGGACCGTAAAATAACCTTTAAATGAGTAAGTTAGGTTAATTACGTTAAAGTAAGTTATAATTCTAGTCGTGTATCAATATTTTTATTATCTTTGCGCCAATTGTGCAATGTGTAACTAAGAGGAAAGATAATGAGACAGCTTAAGATACAAAAGAGTATAACCAATCGTAATAGTGAAGCCCTCGACAAATATCTTGTAGAGATAGGTAGAGCCCCTATGGTTTCTATTGATGAAGAAATAGAATTGGCTCAAGCTATCCGCAAGGGAGGTAGAGCTGGCGAAAGAGCAAAAAATAAGTTGATTGAAGCCAACTTACGTTTTGTGGTGTCGGTAGCAAAACAATATCAGCACCAGGGACTCACCTTGACAGACTTGATTGACGAAGGAAACATCGGACTCATCAAAGCTGCAGAACGCTTCGACGAAACACGAGGGTTCAAATTTATCTCATACGCTGTATGGTGGATTCGCCAGAGCATTTTACAGGCAATAGCTGAGCAAAGCCGAATTGTTCGACTTCCTCTCAACCAGGTAGGATCACTCAATAAGGTAAACCAGGAAATTAATAAGTTTGAGCAGGAAAACCAACGTCGTCCAAGCGTTGAAGAACTTGCTGCCAGAACGGGTGTTGACGAGGACAAGATTTCTCAGAGCATGGCTGCCAGTGGTCATCATGTAAGCATCGATGCTCCATTTAGTGATGACGATGACAACTCTATGGCAGATGTAATGGCAAGCGGAGACGATGCCAGAACAGACAAGCAGGTTGACCATGAAAGTATGGCACAAGACCTAAGACAGGTTTTAAAAGTTTGTCTCAAGGATCGCGAACTGAAAATTATCTGCGCATGCTACGGAATTGGGGAAACCGAAAAGGGGCTCGAGGAAATTGGTGATAAAATGGGGCTGACCCGTGAGCGAGTTCGCCAAATAAGAGAAAAAAGCATCACCAAACTGAGAGAATCCGGGAAGATAGGAATCCTTATGAAATATCTTGGTTAGGAAAGCTGCTGTCCAAAATATTTAGCATAGTTTTTCTGCCAAGTAACATCTTAACTCATAATAGATGAAGAAATATCAAACACACATCATTTTGACGATTATCTTCTGCATGATGGCTTTTGCAGCACATGCAAGAAGAATGTCACCGAGAGACGCCTTTAGTGACTCGGTGATGTGTTTGGTATTTAAATATTCACAATCTGTTGACACAACAGGTAGAGCTGAGCACAAGAGTTATGCCTACACTAAATTTCAAATCAAAACAAACAAACGTAATGCAACGCTCATGCTAGTACCGACAATGTATGCGGTGGCTCATGGCGGTGGCAGAAGATTCATCAGCGAGTTTTATAACCAAATGACGCTAGACGCAAATGGCAGACCAGTTGCCAAGCGTTTGCTGAACATAAGCACCATTCCGCATAGAAGCAACACATTGTCATCAGTTTTGAAATACATGACTCCAACGGTATATGGAGAAACACTTTTCGAAACTAATATTCTTTCTCCTTTCCACTATAAGAATCGCAGATATTATAAATATGCCGTCACCCAATTACCATTCGGCAAAGCACAAGTCTACGTATATCCACGTCTCAAAAACACCCAAGTTATTGAAGCACGTGCCATTGTTGATTCCCAAAGCGGAAAGATAAGCATGGTAGACTTTGAGGGCGAATATGATATGACCCGTTTCTATATCTCTATTATTATGGGTAAAGACGGATTTGGTTCACTTTCTCCTTCAAGGTGCAGCATGAGAGCCAACTTCAGTTTTATGGGTAACAAGATAACGGGCATGTATACAACTGTATACGGACTGCCGAAAATATTAAGTGATTCACTCAATAATGTAGCCGATACTGCATTAATGGCAAAAGTGCGCCCAATTGAGTTAAACCAAGATGAGGCTAACATATACAAAAAATTCTACGAAAAAAGGAAACAAATAACAGATTCCTTGAATAACAACATACCAGAGAAAAACTTTGCAAAAGACATACTTTGGGATGTTATCGGTGACAATGTATTAAACAGGATTTCCCAAGGCTTCGGAAAGCAAAACCAAGGCTACTTCCGTATCAGTCCTATTCTCAACCCACTCTATATGGGATACTCCGAGCGAAAAGGAATTGTATACAAGTTTGACCTGAAGGGAGGCTACAGGTTTACAGAAAATCTGGAATTGGGGCTTCGCTTTAAAGGAGGTTACAGTATGAAACAACACAGATTTTATTTCAATATACCATTGACATTCAACTATAACCCGAAGCACAATGGATATCTGAAGTTAGAAATCGGTAATGGTAATAGAATATCGAATAATCGTGTTGCACGAAAGATGTTAGGCATCAGCAAACCAGAAGATAACGATTTTCTATATCCACTATTCTCAGAATATCCAGGATTGTCATTACCGGAAATTTCTACAGATATTGAGGCAAACAACAGAAAACTGACAGAGTTTAAAGATGATTACCTTCGTCTTACTAACCACTGGAGTTTCAACGACTATATCGGTTTTGAAGTAGGTTTAGTTTCACATCAACGAAAAGCTGTAGTAGAAAGTTTCTATAAACTGTTTAATTATCCAAGCAAATATGTGTCAGTAGCACCAGCTGTAGCTTTAGAACTGTTACCATGGGGAAAGAAAGGGTCGATTTTTAAAATAGACTACGAAAAGGGATGGAAAAACCTACTAGGTTCAAACATAGACTACGAACGGGTAGAAGCAGATGCACAAACTATTTTTCAAGCATCACGCCGTCAATCATATTCTATAAGGTTAGGAGCTGGCTTTTATACCCGCAAAGGTGATCATTGGGACTTCGTTGACTATACCAATTTCCATGACGACAATATTCCTGGTGGCTGGAATGATAGCTGGAGTGGAGAATTCGAATTACTGCCATCCCAATGGTATAATGCCAGTGATTATTACGTTCGCGGAAATTTCACTTATGAAGCTCCCATGATTGCAACTGCATGGCTCCCCCTGATTGGGAAATATATAGAAGCAGAGCGTCTGTATGTAAGCAGTCTTGTTGTAAACCATTTACACCCATATACAGAATGGGGATATGGAGTAACAACAAGAGCTATTACATTAGGATTCTTTGCAGCCTTCAAAAACACGAAGTTTAATGGCATAGGCTGTCGCTTCGGTTTTGAACTATTTAGAGATTGGTAATATTCATAAAAGCATGGATAAAACATGATTTCTAGGGCACAATATCAATAACATCATAAAAAAAAACAAAATATGAGTTCACAACTAACTGTTTATAAAGCAAGTGCAGGATCAGGTAAAACATTTACTTTGGCTCGCGAGTATATGACACTCGTGATAGCTAATCCTGCTTCCTATAGAACCATTCTTGCAGTAACCTTCACCAACAAAGCTACTGAAGAAATGAAAATGCGTATCTTAGGAAAATTATACGAAATTGCACACGGACTACCAGAAGCAAACGATTATGTAAATCAAATACAGCAGGCTTTACCATATCTTTCATCCAAACAAATTCAGAAAAATGCAGAATCTGCCCTGCATTTGCTCATACATAATTATAACTATTTCCGGGTTATGACCATCGATACGTTCTTCCAGAGTGTATTGAGAAATCTAGCACGTGAACTTGATCTGACTGCCAATTTACGGATAGAACTCAATGACTATCAAATAGAACAGCATGCCGTTGATGAACTTATAGAAAGTCTTGAAGATACCGATCGTCTGCTTTTCTGGATTATGGATTATATCAAAGAAAATATTGATGATGATAAGAGTTGGAATGTCATAGGACAGATCAAGAAATTCGGTGAGAACATATTCAAGGATTATTACAAAGCTCATTCCGACAAGCTGACAGAATTGATGGAACAAGAAGATTTCTTCAAGGATTTTACCGACCGAATGAAGAAAATGCGCGATAAGGCAAAAGAGCAGCTTAAAGAAATTGCTGCTACTTTTTTCGATTCCCTTGAAGAAGAAGGCTTTACGGCAGACGACTTAGCTGGAAAAACGAGAGGTATTTGGAGCTATTTCAACAAGCTGAAAAATGGCAAATACAGTGATGATGATCTACATAATGATACTTTCTGTAAATGTCGGGAAAGTCCGGAAGCATGGGTCAAAAAATCTGATGTAAAAAATTGTACTGATATCTTCAATTATGTAGAATCGGTACTCTACCCTATTCTGCTGTTTGCAGAAGATAATCGTCCAAGACTCACCCGAATCTTCAAAAGTACCGATCTGACCATAAAGCATCTTAATCAGCTCCGCCTTTTGGGAAGCATAGATAAAAAAGTCAGGGAGATGAACAGAGAGGCAAACCGATTCCTTTTGAGCGATACTCAGACCTTGCTCAACTCACTGATAAAGGATAGCGATTCGCCATTCATCTTTGAAAAGATTGGCACTCAACTCGACCATATAATGATTGACGAGTTTCAAGATACTAGCACCATCCAATGGAAGAACTTTAAAGTGCTGCTCGAAGAAACCATGAGTAGAGAAGATGCAGGTAACCTCATTGTTGGTGACGTAAAACAAAGTATCTACAGATGGCGATCCGGCGATTGGAGACTGCTCAATAATATTGATAAAGAATTTAATAAAAGCGCGAAAAAAGTAAGCATAGAAACTTTGGGTACCAACTTCCGCTCTGATAGAAACATCATAGAGTTTAACAATGCTTTTTTCACAGAAGCAGTAAAATTGGAGATTGAAGACCTGACGGATAAATGTCCAGAGGAATGTAAACAGCTGGAAAGCGCATATAGCGATGTCTGCCAGCAAGTACCAGACCACCATTCTGTTCCTAATGGTTCTATCAGTATCCAGCTCCTGGGCGGTGAAAATATTGAAGACAGAATGATGCAAACAACATTGGACACTGTAGACAAGTTGGTTGAAAGAGGTGTTCCTTGCAACAAAATAGCAATCCTGGTAAGAAGCAACCGTAACATACAGGACATTGCTGAGTATTTTATGAACCATTCCGACTATCCGTTGGTTTCAGATGAGGCATTCAGGCTGGATGCCTCCCAAGCAGTATGCACATTGGTTAACGCTCTCTACATACTGGTACACCCAAATGACAATATTGCATTAGCAACTCTCAACAAGTTTTGTGACACGTATTCTGTAGCTGGAAATATGCCGGAACAACTTTTGACCAATCGTTCTGAGTATCTGGAAATGCCACTGTTCGATCTCACAGAACGCCTTTTTGCAGAACTTAAACTTGGCGAAATAAAAGACATGATCAAGCAAACTGCCTACATCTGTACTTTTTATGATTGCTTAAGTAAATATCTTACAGATAACAGTAGTGATATCACTGGATTTCTGAAAGAGTGGGATAACCGTATTCACGAAAAAAGCATTCATAGCGATGGCGATGGAGGTATCAGATTCCTTACTATACATAAGAGTAAGGGACTGGAATACGATCATGTCATCATGCCTTACTGTGACTGGCAACTAGAAAAAGCCAACACTATCTGGTGCACACCGCAAGAAGCTCCATACAACGAACTTCCACTGGTACCTATAGATTTCAGTGCTAAACTGATGAAGCAAAGTATATATGAAGCAGATTATAATCATGAACATTTGCAAAACATAGTCGACAATTTGAATCTGCTTTATGTAGCCTTCACGCGTGCCAGTCACAACCTGATTGTAATTGGCAAACGAGCTAATAGTGCATATCGTTCTGCCATTATCGAATCTGTACTCGACAAGGTAGCCAGCCGACTTGAAGCTAATGATGTAAAGATGGAGTTAACAGGAATAGGTTCTGATGCCAAAACAGATGACATATCTTTCTGCTATAATGAAATATATGTACCTGATTCTTCCAAGAAATCAAACGAGAAGAAGGATACAAACGTGCTCTCAGCCTATTCTCAACCTTTAGAAATTAAAATAAATGTTACGCCTGAAATGCCAGAATTCAGACAAAGTAACCAGAGCCGTGACTTTATAAAGCGTGATGAAACTGAAGAACAACAGAAGTTTTATATCAAAATGGGTACCATTTTGCACAACCTCTTTTCTACAATCCGCACGGTTGATGATATTGATGGAGCCCTGAAACAGTTGGAGTTAGACGGACTTTTATACGATCAAGACCTCACACCAGAGAAAATAAAGGAGATGATCAGGAAAAGACTTGAATCACCAAAGGTAGCAAAATGGTTTGACAAGGAACTGACCATACTAAATGAATGTTCTATCCTGACAGTTGAAAATGGAAAAGTGGCAGAATACCGTCCAGACCGCGTGATGCAAAACTCAAGAAAAGAAACCATCGTGGTAGACTTCAAATTCGGTAAACAGAAAGTAGAACACCATGAACAGGTTAGAAAATACATCGGCTTGTTAAAAAGTATGGGACATCACCGAGTAAAAGGTTATCTATGGTATGTATACCCTAACAGAATAGTTGAAGTAATAAAATAATATGGTTCTATTGCCCCTTTCCAAAAAACAGGGCAACATAAAGAACAGTTGCAAACATTGAAAAGTCCATTAAGATATGAAAACATTTTTAAAATATGTAGCAAGAGATATTCTCGAGAAATACGGAAACAATCTCAGCGACATTGCCGTCGTGTTTCCAAATAAACGCGCCGCTCTTTTCCTCAACGAGAGTCTGGCCCGTTTGACTGATCACCCTATCTGGTCGCCATCTTACATAACAATCAGCGACCTTTTTCGCAAACATAGCACATTGAAAGTTGGAGATCCAATCAAACTTGTTTGCAATTTACATAAAACATTCGTAGCCTGCACTGGTATTGATGAGACCCTAGACCATTTTTATGGATGGGGACAACTTCTTATCACAGATTTTGACGATATTGATAAAAACATGGCAGAAGCAGAAAAACTCTTTGCCAGTCTTAGCAATATACATGAACTTGATGACATATCATATCTTACAGAAGAACAGAAAACGCTGATTAAGAAATTTTTCAGCAATTTCAACGATGATCACAACTCAGAACTTAAAAAGAGATTTCTACAATTATGGAGCCATTTTCTTGATATCTATAAGCAGTTCAACATGCGTCTTGAAGAACAGGGATTGGCTTATGAGGGGGCTCTATACAGGAAAGTTGTAAATGATGAAAATATCAAATTCCAACACAAGAAATATCTCTTTGTCGGTTTTAATATGATGCAAGTAGTAGAACGGAAACTCTGCGACCGCTTGATGAAAGAGGGTAAAGCACATTTCTATTGGGACTTCGATGACTATTATATGCAAAACAATCATGAGGCAGGTCACTACATTCGTGAATATCTCAAATATTATCCTAACGAATTGAATGATATGCCTCCTCAGGATCTTCGTGAAATTTATCATAACTTTGATAACAATAAAGACATTACATACATTTCGGCATCTACAGAAAACATTCAGGCTCGCTATGTAAACCAATGGCTTAAAGAAAAGAAACGCTATAAATATGGGAAAAAAGTGGCTATAGTATTAGCCGATGAAGGATTATTACAAAGTGTTATACATAGTCTTCCTACAAACGAAGACATCAAGTCGTTGCCAGATTATTCTGAGAACGACAAGTTAGCATATAATATAACATTGGGATATCCGCTTCAACAGACACCATTCTACAGTTTGCTCCAACAGCTCATCAAGTTGCAGGGCGTAGGTCACCCCAAGCATAGTAACAACTATCGCTTACATAATGTACTCATGACGCTCCGTCATCCATACACACGCTATATTTCTCAAAATTATAGCAAACTCTTGAGCGCTCTTGACGAGCAGAAGCAGTTCTATCCTACCCGCCAATTCCTAAGCATGGATGGTGATGAAGGCTTGTCACTGCTTTTCAAAGATTTGGGTGAGACTGCAACAGAAAATGAATACAACTTGAGACTCATCCAGTATCTGCTGGATATTTTGAAGACAATAGGTCTGAATAGTAAAGAACAGGACGATCCTTTATTCCAGGAATCGCTCTTCAGGACCTATACCTTATTAAACCGTCTGCAAGAACTCATCCAGACAGGAGACTTAGCAGTAGACTGCATCACTCTGGAACGACTCATCCAACAGCTCATCCAATCTACAAGTATTCCTTTCCATGGTGAACCTGCAGAAGGAATACAAGTAATGGGTGTATTGGAAACTCGAAATCTGGATTTCGAGCATATCTTAGTACTCTCATGCAACGAAGGGAAACTGCCGAAAGGTGTAAACGATGCTTCATTTATTCCCTATTCATTGAGAAAGGCATACGGCTTGACTACGGTAGATAACAAAGTAGCTATATACGCCTATTATTTTCACAGTCTGCTCCAACGCTCACACGACATCACTTTATGTTACAATAACGCAACAGAAGATGGCCAATCGGGTGAGATGAGCCGTTTTATGCTACAACTCCTGGTAGAAAGCCATCATGACATCGAGCGCTTTTCTTTGGTCGCAGGACAAAACACACTGCGTCCTACTTTTGAACCAATAGAGAAAAAACTGCATGCGCTCAGCCAGCTCAAGAATTTGAAAATGCTTACGCCAACATTTCTGAATACCTATTTGAGATGCGAAAAGCAATTCTACTATAAATATGTAGAAGGACTGATTGAGCCAGATGAAATTGATGAGGACGAAGTAGACAACAAAGTATTTGGAAATATATTCCATCGGGCAGCAGAACTGTTCTATCTGGGATTAGCAAGCAGCGATTCTCTGACAACCGACGGTAAAGGAGAACTCAAACTGACTCGTCCTATCGTTGTATCAAAAGAGCAATTAGAGCAAGCCTTAAAAGATGAATCGCTTGTTTATCGCCTGGTTGATCAGGCGTTCAGAGAAGAACTCTTTAAAGTTAGCGCTGCAGGGTATCGTCCAAAATATAATGGTCTGCAACTGATCAATAAAGAAGTAATAGCAAGATATATCCGGCAACTTGTCACGATAGATATGCGCCAGGCTCCATTCACCATACTCGGATTAGAGCTGGTTGTAAAAACTGACGTCGAAGTAGAAACAAGTATCGGCAATTTATCTCTGCCAATAGGAGGTTTTATCGACCGACTGGACGCTGTTGCAGCTAACGGTAATGCAAATGGCAATAATCTTGCAGAACGAATCCGCGTAATAGACTATAAAACAGGACGTATTTCAACAACACGTCCAAGAGAGCTGAGCGAAGTGTTTGATCCATCCATGCTCAACAAGCATACAGATTATTATTTACAATCTATGCTCTACTCGATTATTGTAAGCCACAACAGAAATCTGAATCCGGCTCAAGAGCCCGTATCTCCAGGCTTGTTGTTTATACAAAATGCAGGAGCAGAAGATTATGATCCGACATTAAAAATGGGCAAGGAACTCATCAGTAGCATAGATGTATACGAAGAAGAGTTTATGAAACAACTGAAAGTTCTCATCGCCAACATCTTTGACAAGGACCAACCATTCCGACATACAGATGATAAGCATCGTTGCGAATACTGTCCATACGCAGCTTTATGCAAATCATAGAAACATATATAATATGTGGAAACCAAAATGATTGGTTAAAATGCGCAAAATACTTGCTTTTTTGAATTATTCTATGTATATTTGCAAAAAGAATTATTGAGTATGACAGAAAAAGAAATAAACAAGATAGTTAGTGAGAACTTAAACTATGTAAAATCAGTAGCCAACCAGTATAAAGGTAAAGGCGTTGAGTTTGATGACTTGGTTAGCGAAGGAACGCTGGCAATGCTTATGGCAGCCAGAAAGTTCCAAGCCGACCGGGGCACCGATTTTGTGGCTTATGCCGGTCCATTCGTTCACAAGGCTATATCACAGGCCATCGATAAACAATCAGGACTTTATCGTTTACCGAAAGACCAGAAGAAATATGCCCCAAGAAACGCAGACAAGGCTGTATCTGTAGATGCGCCACTAAGCGCAAACAATCCGTATACCCTATTAGACATATTAAACGATCCGGATGTAAAGATTGCAGATGATACCCTGAATATAGAAATGATGAAGAAAAAGATGGCAGAAAGCATTTCAGATTTATTGCCACGAGAGAAAGAAATCATCACCAAATTCTATGGTATAGGTGTTCCTAAAGAAACGATGGCTGAAATTGCTGAAGATATGGGGATCAAACGCGAGCGAGTTCGCCAGATACGAAATCTGACCATACGCAGATTGAACAGGAGTATCCGCCACCAGGCATTGAGAAACTACTTCAAGAGGTAACTCGCAATAGTTTGTAAAAACAAAAAGGAGGGTGAATCATTAACTTTTGATACACCCTCCTTTTTGTTTCATGTTCTAGTTATTAACAATTAAAACTTACTCCAATCCCTTAAAATGATTAGCACGATATTGACGGGGAGTAACGCCTATTCGCTTGAAGAAATTAGCATAGAAACTCTGACGAGTATTGAAACCAGCCATTTCGCTGATACCTTCTACACTCATTCTTGCATAACGCTTATCGGTAAGTAAAGACATAGCATCGTTTACTCGATAATCATTCACCAACTCGGCATAATTCTTATGAAATCGAGTTGCGCATACAGCAGAAATATAGCGAGAGTTAGTATTCAAATCCTCTGCAAGTTTCTTGGAACTATAGTCTGGGTCCTTGTACTTTCTTTCAGTCACAAGAACACGGATTATCTCGTCGCGAAGGCGGTCCTTAGTTTCTTCACTCAGCATAGATTGATATCTTGCTATTTTTTCTTTTTTAGGTTGAATATTGTACTTAGCCATAGTTATGTTATAAAATTTATTACAACAAAGGTACGACTTTTATTTAGAACGACCAAATTTTTTCTCACTTTTTTGAAAAATAAACACAAAAAAGTCGTTTATATGAAATAAAATGGTTATTTTTGCATTAATTTTCAAGCTCAAAGCCGAGTATATCATAATTATTAGTCAAGAAGCATAGATATGAAGCAAATATTGTGGTTTATAAAAACGTATTTTACGTTTGTCATTTTGTTCAGTATTCAGAAACCATTTTTCATGATATTGGAAAAGGCTTCTGCTACACAACCTATCGATAATATCTGGAGCGAAATGCCTACAGTGATGTGGTACGGTTTATCACTCGACCTCTCTATGGCTGGTTACCTCACCGCACTACCGGGTTTGTTGCTCATCGCAATGATTTGGTTTCGTAAGGAGATTATACGTCCCATTCTGAATGTTTATTATATACTGGCATCTTTCCTGGTTTCCATTACATTCATACTGAATGCAGGATTATATCCATATTGGAACTTCCCGCTAGATAGCACTCCATTATATTATTTCTTTACTTCGCCAAAGGATGCACTTGCAAGTGTTGGAGGGCTTTACATCTTTTTTGCTCTCCTCATCACTGTGCTGCTTACCATAGCCGTCTGGTTCGCACTCCGCATGCCTCATACCCAGAAGCGCTATTCCAGCAGATACAGCAACTATGGTTTTGGAGATTTCGGCAGTGGTCGTAGAACATACTACTCTGACATAGAGCATCATCGTATGCGCCATTCTCTTATTCTGTTGCTGCTTACTGCCCTTCTCTTCATCCCTATCAGAGGAGGATTTACTGTATCTACAACAAATACAGGAAAGGCATATTTCAGCCAAAATGCGTTTTTGAATCATGCTGCCGTCAATCCGATGTTCAGCCTGTTTGAATCACTGACCCATCAGGAAGATTTTGCATCGCAATACCGATACATGTCAGAAGAAGAAGCTAACAAGCTCTTTGCTCAAATGGTAAGCTCAAGCGACCAGAACACCTACCCGCTCCTGAATGAAGAAGCTCGGAAAAACGGAAAGCCGGATATACTTATTATTATTATGGAAAGCTTTGCCAACGACATCATGCCTTCCGTCGGAACACATAAAGACGTAGCGGTCTGCTTGGACTCAATAGCCAGAAAGGGAATTTTCTTCCCAAGATTCTATTCCAACACTTTCCGCACGGATCGTGGTCTGGTTGCTGTTTTGAGCGGTTATCCTGCACAACCTACAACCAGCATCATGCGCTACCCGGCAAAATCTGCACAATTACCATCATTGGCACGTTCATTGGCTAAAGCAAAGCATTACGGCAATGCATATTATTATGGTGGCGATGTTGATTTTGCCAACCAGCGCTCTTGGCTGGTTTCCCAGGGCTATGAGAGAATCATTTCAGATAGTGATTTCCCTATAGAAGACAAATTGAGCAAATGGGGAGTACACGATCATATCGTAGCCAACCGGCTGCTTGCAGACCTCAGGAAAGAACAGAATGCCAAACAGCCTATGCTGAGAGTATTCCAGACATCAAGCAGTCATGAGCCATTCGATGTACCATATAGCAGACTGAAAGATAAGCGTTTAAATGCATTTGCTTACACTGATAGTGTCATAGGTCATCTTCTGCGTGAATACAGCAAATTGCCTAGATGGAAAAATACTTTGGTATTACTCGTTGCCGATCATGTTGGCGCATACAAAGAACATCTTGACAACTTTGACCGCAGCCGCTATCAGATTCCACTTATCATGACCGGTGGAGCAATAGCTCGCCCAATGAATGTAAAACTCATAGGAAGTCAGCATGATATAGCAGCTACACTGCTCGGACAATTAGGCATTCCTCACAAAGACTTTTTGTTCAGCAAGAATATGTTGAGTGATGCTACGCCTAAATTTGCATTCTTTGATGTACCCGATGCTTTCGGCATGGTATCAGAGGAGAATTCTATCATCTACGACAACAAATCCAAAAAGGTTGTTTATGATAAAGGCAAAAAAGGTTATAACCTGAAGCGAGGCATGGCTTATCTACAGAAGTTGTACGATGACTTGAGTGCAAAATAGCCCAAACGACAGGGCAACAGATTATCAGAAACAAGAAAGCGAACATTACAGAATTTCATAAAGAAAGACTATGATAGAATTACTTCATCAAATAGAACAGATTGATACGCAGATTTTTCTGTTTTTCAATGGTTTTCACAACGTGTATTGGGATTACTTCATGATGATTTTCTCAGACCGTTTTGTATGGGTTCCGTTCTATGCCAGTTTTATCTTTGTACTGCTTAAGAATTTTCCTGTCAAGGTTGTGATGAGCACTATAGTTGTCATCACTCTGATTATCTTGTTTTCAGACCAGACTGCATCAGGAATTCTGAAGCCATTAGTAGCAAGAATGCGTCCCAGCAATCCTGATAATCCTATCAGTCCGATGGTACATGTTGTTCAAGGATATCGGGGTGGCAGATATGGTTTCCCATCTTCTCATGCAGCCAATGCATGGAGCATGGCCTTCTTTGCACAATATCTGGTTCGCCGGAGCAAACTCACGATATTCTTATGCCTGTGGGCATTGATAACCAGTTATTCCCGCATGTATCTCGGTGTACACTATTTTGGCGACATCCTGATTGGTACCCTCATTGGTTTTCTCTATGCCACCTTATATTATTATATATTTCAGTATTTTTTAAGGAAGCATACCGAACGTTTTAAGCCCAACCACGACATCAGATTTGCAAGCGTCCCTATCATTGCGGGGCTCGTTTCTATTTGGGTAATCATTTGTACCAGTGGAATACTATCTTTTTATAGCATACCACTGAGATAAACAAATGTATAAAAAGAGTTAGATTATAAAAATGGTTTAGATTAACATTATTATTAACATATAAAATTTAAAGATTATGAAGAAATTATCAATTCTTGCATTTGCTATGGGCCTGATAGCTTTCACAGCATGTTCTGAGAAAAAGGCACCTGCACCAGCTCAGGCAGAACAGACTGTTGTAACCGATTCTGCATTTCAGGCTGCCGCAGCCGGTGAATATAAGAGCGCAGATGGTGAGCGTAGTGTAACTTTGAACAGTGATTTCTCTGTTAAAGTAAAAGGCCTTAACAAGGAATTTTACAAGTGGGAATTGCCAGCTAAGCCAGAAGGTAAAGCAGCTGTGATTATCCTGAGCCGCAAGGGTCTTGATGCCGATGTTCAGGAGCAGGCTACACTCGATACAGAAGAAGGTTCTATCATTATTAAGAACGAAACATTCCGCAAAAAGTAATAGAATATGAACCTGGTATAAAAGCAAAACGCCCTCGCTTCACAGCGAAGGCGTTCCTTTTGGTATTAGTTTCATTTAAGGTAAAAAGATTGTATTCAGGATAACGATGCAAAGATAGACATATTTTTCGAAACGAACGAATCTTTTTATATGTTTAAAAACATATTTTGTGAATTATTGCTCCCAAAACAAAATTATCTGCCAGATAATTTCGGTACTTACAATTAAATTTGTATCTTTGCACCATAAATTTAAAAATTATTCTTTTTATTGAATTATGGCAATTAATGAAGAAAACAATTTGGAAGAGAAGAAAAGTATCTCTTTCGTAGAACAGTTAGTTGAGGAAGACCTCAAAGAAGGCAAAAACGGAGGACGAATCCAGACGCGTTTTCCGCCAGAGCCTAATGGTTATCTGCATATCGGCCATGCCAAAGCTATCTGCATGGACTTTGGTGTTGCAGAGAAATATAATGGTGTTTGCAATCTTCGTTTTGATGACACTAACCCTAGCAAGGAAAACAATGAATATGTAGAGAATATTCTTCAAGACATCCAGTGGCTCGGTTTCAAGTGGGGCAATATCTACTATGCTTCTGACTACTTTGAGAAGCTTTGGGATTTTGCTGTCTGGATGATCAAGAAGGGCAATGCATATATAGATGAACAAACTGCTGAAGAAATTGCACAGCAGAAGGGTACTCCTACCACACCAGGTACTGCTAGTCCATACCGTGATCGCCCAATCGAAGAAAACCTTGCTTTGTTTGAGAAGATGAATACTCCTGAGGCCGTAGAAGGCAGCATGGTTCTTCGCGCAAAACTCGATATGGCGAATCCAAACATGCATTTCCGCGATCCTATCATGTATCGTATCATCCAAACTCCTCATCACCGTACAGGAACAAAATGGCATGCATATCCTATGTATGATTTCGCTCACGGACAGAGTGACTACTTTGAAGGGGTAACCCACTCTATCTGTACATTGGAATTTGTACCTCACCGTCCGCTTTACGATAAGTTCATCGACTTCTTGAAGGAGAAGGACGGAACTGCAGATGTATTAAACGACAATCGTCCACGTCAGATTGAGTTCAACCGATTGAACCTCACTTATACAGTAATGAGCAAGCGTAAGCTTCACCAGCTGGTAGATGAGAAACTGGTTATCGGATGGGACGACCCACGTATGCCTACTCTTTGCGGAATGCGCCGTCGCGGTTACTCTCCTGAGAGTATTCGTATGTTTATCGACAGTATCGGTTATACTAAGTTCGATGCTCTCAACGATATGGCCTTACTCGAAGCATCTGTTAGAGAAGACTTGAACAAGAAAGCATGTCGTGTGAGCGCAGTACTTGATCCTGTAAAACTCGTAATTACCAACTATCCGGAAGGTGAAACAGAGGAAATGGAAGCAATCAATAATCCAGAAAATGAAGCTGATGGCACACACACCATCACATTCTCTAAGAATCTCTGGATAGAGCGTGCTGACTTTATGGAAGATGCTCCTAAAAAATTCTTCCGTATGACTCCGGGTAAAGAAGTTCGTCTGAAGAATGCTTACATCGTTAAGTGCACTGGATGCACAAAGGACGAAAATGGTGTTATCACTGAGATTCAGGCAGAATACGATCCTATCAGTAAGAGCGGCATGGAAGGTGCCAACCGTAAGGTTAAGGGTACATTGCATTGGGTATCAGCAGATCACTGCGTAAAGGCAGAGGTGCGCGAATACGACCGTCTCTTTATGGTAGAAAATCCATCTGCTGATGAACGTGACTTCCACGAGTTGCTCAACCCAGACAGCTTCCACGACTATCCTAACTGCTATGTTGAGGAATATGCAGCCAACAAGAAGCCAGGTGAATATCTCCAGTTCCAGCGTATCGGTTATTTCATGGCCGATCTTGATTCTACTGCAGAAAAACCAGTATTCAACAAAACCGTTGGTTTGAAGGATACATGGGCAAAACAGAATAAATAAATCACCTATATCTGTCTCAGTTTCAACAGCTGAGACAGATATTATTTATATTCAAGATAACAAATGAATACTGCAGATCTTTTTCTTTGGATACTCGACAATTTAAATTACTGGGTAGTAACCCTTTTCATGGCTATCGAGAGTTCATTCGTCCCATTCCCATCAGAGGTGGTTGTTCCACCTGCAGCATGGAAAGCCATGGATCCTGATAGCGGAATGTCGTTTATCCTGGTCATCGTATTTGCCACCATTGGTGCCAATATCGGTGCACTTATCAACTATTATTTAGCTAAATGGGTAGGCCGCCCTATCATCTACCGTTTTGCCGACAGCCGCATCGGACATATGTGCCTGATAGACCGCCAAAAGGTAGAAGTTGCAGAAGAGTATTTCCGCAAGCATGGAGCCGCATCCACTATTTTTGGGCGTCTGGTACCAGCTGTTCGCCAGTTAATCAGCATTCCAGCCGGTTTGGCAGGTATGCATGTAGGCAAATTCTTGCTCTATACCACAATCGGTGCTGGCATCTGGAATACTGTTTTAGCAACCATCGGTTGGGGTATTTACCAATATACAGACTATAAAACAACTCAAGATGTATATCAGCAGGCATTAAAGTATAGTCATGAGCTCGGTTACATCATCTTGGCTCTTGCCGTTGTTATTGTAGCATTCCTTGCATACAAGGGGCTCAAGAAGAAATAAGAAACTATCCCCCATCCTGCTTCCTCAAGCGGGATGGGGGATTTTTTCTTTTGTATAATTACTTATCTTCTAAAGCATCTCATCATGGCAAAACAAGGTTGGATTCAAGTGACCTATTCCTTGATAATCCAATCACCTATCGTCCGCTGTGTGCTGTCATAATTTACACCAATCTTAAACAGACGCTTACCATCGGCAGAATATGGAATCAGATATCCCTTTTCGAATATCATCATTAGGTACACCTATAGTATATACTCCAATAATAGGGTTATATTTTTTTATTGAGAGAATTCCAAATTGATAAAGGAAAGGAATTATGTCTGACTCCCCAAAAGGAATTTCAGGCAAATCCCCAATATTATAATTCTTAGCAACATCAAAATTACAAAGGTACTCATTTACTGTTTTATGGATGTATAAATCGGAAAACCAGTAAGGAGCAATCTTTCGTGCATTCAGTGCCTTTACCAGACTGAACGGATTGAATACATCTTCAGATTTCTTACTGAAATGATAGCCGTCGTAGAATCTTGTCAGCTCTGCCAGGCACTCCTCATACGTCATACCCAGGTCTTCTCCCAATGCCTCTATATCCGGTTTCATCTGAGTGGTAAGTTCCTTCTTGCTGATACCGCAGATAGCCGAATACTGGTCGAACATACTGATGTTATCGAGGTTATTCAGCTCGCTGAAGATGCTGAGCTGCGAGAACTTGGTGATACCCGTGATGAAGGTAAACTCCAAGTATGGGTCGAGCATCTTGATGGGACTATAGAAGTTCTGCATGATGAGGCGCAGCGGTTTCAAATTTTCCTTTTCATGCACTACATCCAGCAAAGGGGCATCATATTCATCAATGATAATCACTACCTTCTTACCCGTCTGCTTGTATGCTTCTTTCACCAGGTCTTTCAAACGGAGGTTAGCGTCCACCTGATGCGTCTTATATCCCCAGATAGTCTCCTGCTCTTCAAGCATATCAGCCAGGTATCTTTCCAGCTGCTCCACTCCCATGTGTTTGGCGCCGCTCAGGTCGAAATGCATCACAGGGTGCTTCACCCAATCCTTCTCATAATCAGCAATGGCCAATCCCTCAAAAAGTTCTTTCCTTCCCTCGAAATAGGCCTGGAGGGTAGATGCAAAGAGCGACTTTCCGAATCGTCTTGGACGACTCAGAAAAACATACTTCATCTTTTTCTCTCGAAAATCCACGATGTATTGGGTCTTATCAATATAGAGATAATTACCCTCTCTGATATTCGAGAATGTCTGTATTCCTACAGGATAGAAATTTACCATTTTTGCCATATTCCTACATGCTTTACGTTTTGCGCTGCTAAGTTACGAATATTTTTTTGAATAGGAAAATTTTGGGAGAGGAACACTGCCGCTTGTGGCTTTAGAAAGCTGTTTCTTTGCGTATAAATAACTGATAATCAATGATTAAAAAGAAGATTTCAGCAAATTGGTAGTATCGCCAATTTCCTAAATAATCGTAAAAATATGCCGTTGGTGGCTGTTTTTATGGTATATTTTGGTATATTTGGGCGCATTTTTCAGCAAATAATAAGCAAAGACAAAGCAAAACAATATGGCAAAATCAAATATTAGACTTGACACACGTAGGGCATTAAAAGATGGTACGTACCCGGTGCAAATCTGTGTCGGCTATGGTACAAACATCTATATAGCAACAGGCATATTTTTGAAGTCAGACGAATGGGATGCCACTACAAAACAATGTATAGGCAAAGGCGCACGTAAAATTAATAGCGTGCTGCAAATGCTATTGACGCAAGTAAGTAACCGTATATTGGAGTTACGAGAAAAGGGGCTTTGGCAAAAACTTACGCCTCCCCAACTTCGCCAAATGCTTGCTAATATGGATTTGGATGCCCCAACGGTAGGCGTTCCAACTTTAGGCGCAATATTTAGAAAGGTGATCGACACAAAAACAGGTGGCACAAAAATGTTATTTGAACAAACTTTGAAAAAAGTAAATTTGTATTGTGGGGATGCCGATTTAGTCCATTTCAACGAGATTAACAAAACATGGATAATCGGCTTTCAAAATTCGATGCCACGGCTTTGCGTCAATAGTCGTGCTATGCACTTACGTAACTTACGCAATGTGATAAACTTTGCAATAGATGATGACATTACCCAAAACTATGCTTTTCGTAACTTCCACATACCAACAGAAGAAACAGCAATGAGGGTTTTGCCAATTGACAAACTGCGCCTAATGATGGGTTTGCAGCTTAACAAAACAGATAGCGAGTATCGAGATATGTTTTTACTTATTATTTATTTGGTGGGTATTAACATGAAAGATTTAGCTAACTTATCACCTGCAAACTACATTGATGGTCGTATAGAATACCGTAGGGCAAAAACAGGTAAACTTTATAGTATTAAGGTTGAGCCAGAAGCGGCGGAAATAATTGAGCGATATAAGGGCAAAAAGCATCTTCTTTCACCGTTTGACCGCTACAAATCACATACCAATTATCTGATACATCTAAATGAGGGTTTAAGACGTATAGGCCCCATTGAGGTAGATGCCAACGGCAAACCAAAGTACACAAAAAATCATTTGCCAATAATGAAACCAATAGAAAAAGAAATTACATCATATTGGGGCCGCTATTCCTGGGCAACGTATGCCGCTGATTTAGATATACCAAAGGACACTATAAGTGAAGCCCTCGGACACGTTCACGGCTCTAAGATTACAGGTGTTTATATAAAGTTTAGCCGTGATAAAATAGACGAAGCAAACCGCAAAGTTATAGATTATGTATTGGGTAAAGCAAATCGCCCGGGCTAACCTCTCGGTCGGTTCCGGGCTTGCACTATTAAGAAAACAGATTTTATTTTTTTCTCCGTAGATATAAGAATATAGCGTAAATAATCGCCGCTACGCAACATAAAAAGCCGATATGGTAAATTGTACGCTGATACCATTTTAAGGCTTTCACGCCTTGTTTCTGTGGCTCTCTGTTTGCTTGTTGGTTGTTTCGGCTCTGCACTCCATTTGCTTGCAGCTTATGGGTGTCGGTGCTGTCCTTGCTCTGGGTGATATTCTCGGCTTTCTTCTGGGTGACTTTCTTGCCGTGTTGGTATGACTTAACGCCATCGGCTTTCAGGTTGCCCAAAGTGTCGATCGTGAGCGTACCGCCGTTATTGACAAACTCGATATACCCCCAATCACTAAAATACGTTAGCGTGGTCCGGTTATCGGTTTTGATAGTACCTACGTGGATGCTATCGGTTGCTAACTTGGTGGTGTCGGTTTCCTCTCTTGTAGTTATGGATGATTCCGATACCGCCTTTTTCGTCGTCTTGCAGCCTATCAGCCCAAACAGGGCTAACAGGCACATACAGATAGTTATAAACTTCTTCATCGGCTTATTACTTAATGTCTTTGTACTCTTTTGTAGCGTCGAACGATGGGCACGCCTTGGCTGCAAAGTCTCGGTGTCCGTGGATCGTGGCGTTAGGGTAACGGTGCTTTAACTCTGTAAGCAACTTTACCAAAGCCGCCTTTTGCTGCGGTGTTCGGGTGTCCTTTGGTGTCTTACCATCGGATGCCAAACCGCCCACATACACTACACCGATACTATTTTTGTTGTGCTTCAGGCAATGTGCTCCCACCTCGCTTTCTGGTCGGCCTGGTTCTACCGCTCCGTCCAAATCTACTACATGATGGTAGCCGATACATCTCATGTTTCGGTCTCTGTGCCATCTGTCAATGTCTGCCGCCTTAAAGTTCTTGCCCTCGGCGGTTGCCGTACAATGTACGATGATCTCATTAATCTTTCTCATATTAATAACCATTTTGTGGGTCACGTTTAGTGCAACCCTTAATTACACACTTATAGCGTTGTAGGTCTAATTCTAACTGCGCCTTTTCCTTGTTGAGCTGCAAAATATCTAAATTCTGCTTTCTCACTAAATCGGTCTGCTCTGCAAATCGTTGCTCTTTCTCTTTGAGTTGGGTTTGCAAAAAGTCCATAGCTTCACGTAGTACGTTAAATTCTACGTTGTCGGCTTCGGCTTCCTCCTTTCGGCGGTTGGTCTTTCGATTCATCACATATTTAATCATTTCCCAACCGCCCAAAGCGGTAATAACCGATACTACTATTTCAATTATCTGCATGTTGCTCGATGCTGTTAAGTTCATAAATCACTTTTCCGTCTCGCTGCTCTGTTACTACTACATACCTTGTAAGTAGCAATCTAAATAAATCCATATCCAACCTATCGGATGATAGGGTAATGGGTGCTTTATCAGTAGTCGCCATTTCTAATTCTCTGCATTGTTTGATACCTCAATTTATGTTTGTTCTTAATTGCCAATACCTCGTAGTGCCCTTTGATGTACACATATTCTTTAAATACGTGTGGCTCGATCATGTTTAACACCTTGCGACGTGTGGCGTATTCGTTGGTATGCCGTAGCAAACCTAAATATGAGTTGATACTACATACTGCGTGTAATACCTGACGCTCGTTGTTTGCCTTGTTTAGCCGTCTGACCGCTGCGACAAAGTTTGTTATTGTTCTGTTACAGGTATAGACACGTCCGGGTTTGACTATTGACCCGATAAACTCCACGCCTTTGCTGTAATGTTGCAAATAAAACTTCTTCTCATTCAGTCTTAAACCCAACTTGGCTAATAGCTCACGTATTTTAGGCATTAACGCCAATAACTTTTCTTTGTCCTTATGAATGCAATAGAAGTCGTCCACATATCTGCCATGGTGTTTTATACCCTCATTCTCGATATACCAATCAAGTGTATTAAGTAAGAAGTTTGCGAATATCTGGGCAAATAGGTTGCCGATGGCTACGCCCTTACCCTCACCATTTGTAAATAGTGATTTGTTCTTATCCAACTTCTCCCAATAGCTCAAAGGGCTGTGCCGTTCACAATTCTTTTCGGGGCTGTGTAAAATAACGACACGGCAAAGGTAGCGCAAATCGTCTATGTCTTCGCCCTTGTAGTACCTGACTATAAAGCGATCTACCATTTCAGACAATAACTTTTTGTCGATGCTCATAAAGAAACCTTTTAAGTCAAGTTTCATAATGTGGCAATCTCCCGTATAATTATTGCTGCACTGCCTTATATCTTCTTTCAGCGTATTAATACCATAAAGCTGCCCTTTGCCTTTCCTGCAATTAAATGTACGCTCGCTAAATATTTCCTCAAATAGTGGCGTTAGGCGCAAAGCTATGTAGTGGTGTACGATTCTATCCTCAAAGGATGCTGCAAATACCTCTCTGTATCTTGGGCGTGTTACGACAAAGCAAATAGACTTACCCGGTTGATACGTTCGGTTATTGATTCTATCACGCAAAGCAATCAAACGGCTTTCGTAGTCCATTTCGTAAATTACTGCACTCGCTGTTCGTCTTTTGCTATGACGGCAATCAAAGTAAGCATCTAAAAGCCACTCTGTCGTTACCATTGTATATTATCATTTGTCACGTTTCTGTCTTCTGTAAATAGTGCTGACACTGCCCTAACTCTGTTCGTGTTGCTGGCCTTAGTGTTCCAATTGTTCGTATTACCGTCGTTGAGGTTCAGATTCCATGCGTTGGTAGCACTGTTCTCGGTGGCCGCAATCTGTGGTTTATTATCTTGTTCTTAGCCGTAAATGACGGCATAAACCCCATTTATTACGGAAAACTGCGCTCTCGGTCTGTCGTAACATTCCGATTCTGGCTACAAAGCGTATTAACTACTTTGTTTTTCCACGCTGACGATTGTTTACCTATTTCGTCCATTAACTCGATGATACTTGCAAACTTTCCTCTGCCTTTTATCCACTCCCTTTCTCCGGCAATTCTCATTAGCGTTTTCATTGTCTCAAACTCTGCCTGAAACTCGGTTAGGTGCTTTACTGTCTCGGACTTGTCTTTATTGATGTACGCCGCTGCTATCTCCTGCATCAGATTAACGCCAATTTCTTGCAGCTTTGCCCCGATGGTGAATTTGTAGGCACGTGGGAAATTGGGTACTATATCCAAAATGATGTCTAACAACTTTCGTGCATCTAAATAAATCTTTGTACTTGAAACTAATTTTACCGCCATTGCTTGTTTATTAAATTGCCTTATAATGGTACGGCTTTCGCCGTACCTAAAGGTTAAAGACTAAGATATTAAGAACTAACTAATAAATGCTGACACTGCCCTAACTCTGCCCGTGCTGCTGGCCTTAGCGAGCCAACTGCCCGTATTACCGTCGATGAGGTACAGACCCCATGCGTTGGTAGCACTGCCCTCGGTAGAAGTCCAATACCAATCTTCGACTAACTGTGTGGCTCCGGTAATCAGGGACAAAGCATAATTGATTTTTGTCATGTTGGCGTAAATCATAAACATTTCGCCCAACGATGGCAACCACCATTTACCTGCTGTCAAACCCTTGCCGTTAGCGTTGGCACGGCTATACAGATTGCAGTAGCCCGGTGCATACTGCGCCGTATTGGTGATTGCATCGGCTTTGCTTGCCTTGATTGCCTTGATTGTAGCCGCCGTGTTCGCCTTACCGTTCCAATCGTTCATCGCTGTGACACGATCGGTTGTTGTCGTACCGCCTCCGCTGATAGCTGCGCTACTCCACGTTAGTTTAGAAGTTGATTCGGTAGGGGCTACGACTAAGATTTTGCCGCCCTCAACAACTACCACACCGTCGGCAATTTCGCCGCTGTTCTGTAACGATGTCCACTTATGGGGCTTAACCATGAGTGGGTAATTATCGCTTTTACGGTGATACATAATAAAGATACCATCGTATAAGCCGTTAAGGTTCATACCTGCCAACAAAGCGGTTTTGAGGTTCGCCAATGAAATAAGCGTAACCTTTCCGTTTGCGTCCGTTACCGGAATTTTCTGGTCGTTGTTGATGGTCGTTACTGTTGCCTGGCCACTCAACTTTTTTGTTTTCTTTACTGCCATAATTACTACTATTTTAATATGTCAAAATCTGACCCATTATAAATTATAAAATCAAAGCTGCCATCGTTTCGGCTTGCATCGTCCGATACGACTACATCAAAGTAACCGTTACCCAATGAGTGCATAGTGGCTTTTACTGGGCTACTTGCACCGTAGCATACACCTCGCCCGGTTAATATTACACGGCAATTACTTGTATAAGTAAACCACGTACTCGGAAAAAATACCCGGTAAAGTCCTTCAGATTGTCGGGCTACCGTTAGTTTGCTGCCATCAAACGTATTGCTCGTTATTGATGTGTTGCTACTACTGTTTCCACCCGATACCGTGCCAAATGCCAAAGCCTTTAAACAATGCCCATATTTTTGACTTGTCATTAAGTCAATACGATTTAGCACGATCCAACCGTAGAACTCCGTGGTAGTGCCGTAGCCTATCATTTCCACAATTTCACGGCTAACTTTTAACTTGCTTTTTTGGATTCCGTCCTCAAAGAAGTATTTGCCATTTGGCGCACTAATTTCGGCTTGACCTTGCGCCATTGTACCGCCCCATTTGTAGTTTACAATGGTTAGTCGTCTTCCATTCTGGCTTACGTCCCACGGCATAGAATAGGCATCTAACCAACCGCCACCGCTACTAAGCATAGCCACATTATCGCTGTAATCAACATCAAAGCTATCATTAGCCAAATTGAAAGGATTTCGTATTGAGCCGATAACCTTTACATTTGTGAACGTGCCATTTGTGAACGTACCGCTATTGCAAGTAACGTTGCCGTCTTTTGCCTGAAAGATAATGTTACCGTTAGCGTCTTTCATGTCGATAGCCTCCACACCCAAATTTTTGACTAAAGCATACTGCGCTAACAGTATCTTTGTAGCCACCATTTCCAGTTTGTCGGCTAACTTCCAAAGTCCGCTATTGGTGTCTGTTGCACTTCCTGGGTTATTGCTTGCGGTCTTGGTGTGCGATTTGATGCAAGAATAATAGTTATTGCCATACAAAACTATGTCCTTGTATTCCTCGCCGCTTGCACCTGATTGGAACACATAGCCTACGGCGCAATCGCTCCACGCTTGTGGGCCTCGTAGTGCCGGGCCTCTGTCGCCTTTGGCTCCAGTCTGCCCATCGGCTACGGTATTTATCTTTATATTTCGGGTAAAGGTTTTGTTTCCAACCTTAATTGTTACTCTGATGCTCGTATTAGGGGCCTTGTTAGCCTCTATCGAAATATCGTATGTATAGACGTTTCCGCTTAGACTGCTTTTGTAAGAAAACCCCGATACCATAGTAGCCAACCCCGAACAACTAAAACCATCGTCTCCGTATGATAGGGCGGTATCACCTCTATATACTTTAATATTGACTTTATAGGTTGATTTGGTTGTGGCTTTCTTGTGCAAAATATTCTCCGGCGATATATCAATGGTTATTGCGTCCACGCCGTCGTTTCCGTCTTCTCCATTCTCACCACTTGCAATGTAGTATAGTGATTGAGCCGTTATTATAGCCCGGTTTGTGTCGATTGCCGTTACTTTAGCGTAAAGACTGATGGTAATACGTTGTTTGTCCGATACCGTGCCATTAATAACCATCGTGTCACCTACGGAAAAATCAGATACATTTATGATTCCGTCCCAATTGACTGACCGCCCACTAAGTCCGTAGAACTGCGTCCACTCCTTGTAGGTATAGTTATATACGTTTCGGGATTGGGCGACAATTACGCCCTTTCCCTTGCGTATAAACTTAACAATTCTTGTTATTGACACACCCATAGGCTTAACTTTCTGATGTTATCGTTACGCTGATGTCTCCACCACTTTGCAAACACATATCACGTGTTACGGCATAGCTTGCAACCGCCGTTTTTCGCTCGCTGTCACTATTCAGGTAAACACCTGCTGCATCTTTCACAACAAAGAAAAACTTAGCGTCTTTGATTGCTTGCGTGTTAGTTCCACGCTTGACGATCCACGGCGTGTAGGTTACTTTGCCGTTGCCGCTCTCATCTTCGCTTATCGCCTCGTCTTCTGGTGTCGGGCGTGCGTCGATGTCGTAGGGGTCGGATGCGTCCATAACGCCCTGTATGTCTTTACCAATTTCAACGCCGCTACGATTAACAGTCACTCGATATTCGCCGTATGTGTCTATACTGCTGCCTGACACTGTAAGCGTCTGAGCGGTCTGTCCGTTGATAACCTCCCAACCACTGGCCCCCATCTTCTCCCATATATAGGTTAAATCTTTGGTGATTTCCTCGTAGTTCTGGTATGCCATTGCCTTTAAAACGCAACTGCCGCCCTTGTCGGTAATAACAAAGCCCTTGTTATCTCCTGCCACGATGGTAACACGATAACTTGTACCTGTTGCTTTCTGTACTGGGATTGTATAGGTAGCTTGGATATTATCGCTTTGTGTGCCATAACTGATAGCTGCCACCATCTTGATAGTTACCGGGGCAAAACCTGCGATTTCTACCAAATTCTTAACAATCTGCAAACCATAGTAGATGTTGTCGCCGCTTGGCGCAAACTTCTTAAAGTAGCCTGCAAAAATGCCGCTTGACGTGTCGCCGTTAAACTCGATTTTCGTACCATTAAAAAAGTACTGCATACTATCAGGCGTTGCCACTCCCTCGGCTACTCGGCTACTCATACAGACAAAGTTAAGTTTTGGTTTTGTCTGTTCAAAGTTTGGGAACACCTTAGTAACGTCGGATTCCGTGCCCTCCCATTCTTGGTAGATGTCACCATCTGGGCACATGATTAATGCCGTATAAGTTCCTGCCTTGGCAATAAACTTAATCGTTCGGGTTGTACTCGCTTTGTTCATAGTTCCTTACTTTTTGGTTTCACTTTCTGTTTGCTCACTCTCTGACGCTTCCGGCTGTTGGTCGCCCTCCGCATATTCCTCGTTGGCCTGGCCCTCGTTGCTGTTGCCGCCATTGTCGGTGCTCTCTGTGTTCTCGCCCTTACCATCTGCTCCCTGCTCGGTGTTGGTGTTGTCACCTACGATAGCATCATTAACGTTAGCCTTAATAGGCTGCTGAAAGCGTGCATCGGTTGCCATTGGCAAAGGTCGGCAAATAGTGCCGTCCTGCTCGCTTCTCGCCTCATGCGGCATAAGTGCAATACCTCCAATCTTAACCAATATGTCGTTAAGTTGGGTTAGTGGGCCAAACTTCAACATATCGTTTTGCCAAAACAGATAATTGCCATCACTCACCATGTTACGGTCGTTCTCCAGTTGCAAGTATCGTGCAACCAATGGATTTGCTTTAATGTATCTTGCCATAATCTTATATTGATTAAATTGTTATTTGATTAATATTACGTTATCGTCTGCATCAACGAATACTGCGCCGTCGCTGTCTTCCCATGCACACGCCGGGCCTACGTCCTTAACGTCCAAACCATAAACGCCGCCTAACGTCTGGCTAACCTTATCGGTCGAAAGCGTCGGTGTCATACCATGCGCTATAAGCGAATAGTTAAGCGTTCCTAACTGGGCATTTGTTGCAGCATACCAAAGCGGCAATAACTCACGCTCCGGGTTGTCGATCATGCCGTTAGTGTTCCAAATCTTCGCCATTGGCGCAATCTCTAACAAACCGCTTGGTAGGTTGGTAGGTAGTTCGCCGATGTCGTACTCAAATTTTGGGATTCTGCGAATAAATGCCACTAACTTAGTAGGGGCGTTGTCCGATAGTGTTACGCTGCTTGGGTTTCCGTCTGGGCTATACTTCGCCCTACATCGCAAATAGAGTTCTGCACCCATGAGGCTACGATTAACGGTACAACTGTTTCCGTCTGCTGCTACCTCTACGTCATAGTCTAACGTGGTGTCGCTGCCTACGGCGGTAAATGTTCCGTCTTCTCTCATTACCTCCCAAACAAACAAACGCTTATTCTCCGGGCACTCATTAACGCCTAATCTCAATGATGCGTGTACCGTCTGCGTGTCCGGGTCGCTCAATGGGTTGTAGATAGTTTGGGCGGCGGCATCCAATACCAGAAGTGGCGTATATGTTGTGGCGTTCTTGCACTGCACTTGGTACGGCTTAATGATGTGGTGTACCTGATTAGTACGTGGGTCTTTGTAGTCCGCTTCAAATCGTAGATTCATAGGTATCTGCGGTTGGGCGTTCTTCTTGATCCTAATACGTCCTGCTTTTGCACCCTTGCTAACTACCTCAAAGTCCGGGTTAGTGCTATCTATCAGGGTGTCGGCTGCCCCTTTGTTCACCTCGTACCAGACTACATTAGTGAGGTCTTGATTAATCAAGCCCGGCGTTAAAACCTCGTCTTTGTCAAGTCTGCCGATATTCGGCTGCACTATCAAGTTAGATGCGTCTATGGTGTAATCGGGCGTATATGTGTCGGTGTCTGCGTCGTAGTTCTGACTATCCGATACGCCGCCCTCAACCACCATGCTAACATTAATTTGCAGTGGCTTAAAGTTGAAATCAAATCTTTTTGTCTTCATAACTGCGCTATGTTTAAATTAATACTCGTAACTGACTGCCGCCGTTGCTGCTTCGTTGCCCATGCCGTCACGTAAAGTAACGGTGGCTGTAAAGCGTATAACTTTAGGCATATATCCGTTAAAGTCCATGTCCTCGGCTGTGAGGTGTAAAGACTTTCCGGTATTTGCGTGCCGCAAACTCCAAACGTTATCACTCGCCGTTCTCTCGTTTCCCTCTGCGTCCTCGCTGTATCTCGTCCACATTACGTCTGCGTCCAAAATATCGTCTGTGATATTCATATTATACAGGGTCGCCACGATGGTTAGCGTGAGGTCTATTTTGTCAGGGTCTAAGATACTTTCAGGCTCTTGGAAATCTACGGCAAAGTCTGGGTTTCCCTCGATCATCGCCCAATCGGTATTGTTCCATGCCGGGGCGGTCGTTGTGAGGTTCTTGCAACATCTGTACTTGCAGCCATTAAACCAAACGTCTGATGTCTCATACTCCCCAGTGTCCGGGTTGATAGCATCGCAATAGTACTTGCCGCTTTGCGTCCACGCCCCACGATCCACATACGTAACCAACGGCTTACCAGTCCATTTGTTAAGTCTGATAACGTCCATTGTGACGATACCCGGTATATACATATAGTCTAAACCATCACGTATTGGCAAAGGGTTGCCGTTATCGTCCAATAACTCGTACACAAATTCTGGCAAACTGCCGAAAGCTGCACCATAGTTGGCGTTATCCAAAATCGGCTTAGTCACTCCCTTTAGCTTGGCGATTCGCCCCTCTGTGCTCGACAGGTACAAACAATCTTGGCGTTTCGTGTCCGTTTGGTTTCCATATCGTGCAATCTTCATCATTTCACACGGTGGGTAGTTCTTGCCGCTTGGTACTTCTGTGTCCGGGTACTGCGTCACCTCTATGTAGTTGTTAGCGGTATTAACGCTATTAACTCTAAACCATGCCGTGTAATACTTTCCGCTTCCCTGCGCCAAAGTATTGATGATACCTTTAAGCACATTGTTTTCGGCCTGGGCGGTAAAATATCCGTCCCATTTGCTTTTCAGGTGCAAACCAAAACAACCATTGCCCAAATCGTCCACGCTTTCGATTGTGTCCGCTTCCGTTAGAAGTTGGTCGCCCTCGATTGCAGACAATCGGTTTACTATCAATTCCAGACACTCAAAGTAGCTGCGCACTCTTAGGCTTTCCACCTCGGCGTTACCTTGTGCGTCAATACCTGCGCCCTTACCTGCATACAGGGATTTGACAAACTCGCCAAAGTGTGCGCCGTCTTTGAATACTGCCAAACCGATAGCCGTTAAACCCTGCTGAAAAGTAATATGCCCCTGCGCTATGTCGGCGGCTATCTTTGACAAAAAGCGGTCATTAACTGGGCTGTCCTCTGTAAGGTCGTAGGCTCTATCAGCATATGCGGCACGGCTCGCATATCCGGCACGGTTTGCGTACTCGGCTTGCTCTGCGTGTGTCGCTATATCGGCTTTGGCTGCGTGCTTGGCTTCCTCGGCCATTTTGCCGATACTTCCATAGCTACCGCCTCCGGGGGATGCCCCACCGCTGCCGCTGTTCCTGGGTTTTGCTATCTGCTTAACGTCGATCATGTGCCAATCTCCTTTAATGTGAGGTCGGCACGTCCCTCAATAAGGTTTCTGCCGATGCCCTGCACGAAAAATTCTTTGCCCAAAGCCTCGTGGCGATAATGGTTAAACAGACTAACAACATTATCAATGTCTCTTAGTTTCTGTTCCATTACGATACGTGGCTTATGGTATTCAGTATAATAACTATCTACGTAGATTTGTTCGGGCTTCGCCTTAACGTTGCCGTTTCGGTCGTACACCTCTAACACTCCGTCCCCGGTTGATATATTCAACGGCGTGGATAACTTCACCGTATTGCTAACTCCCAACTTAGCGCACTCTGTGGCGGTCAATGCCGAATTTATCTTAAACTCCAAATCGTCCTTTTTGTTCACAAAGGTTTCTTTGGTGTCGCTCATATAGATAATATCGTTATCATCATTGCCATTGCTGATTAGTCCATTATCGCTATAAACTTTAACCTCAAACGACTTTATCTGGATGCTACTAACATGAGCCATCAGCGGTATTGTGTTCTTTCCCCATTTGGTGTGCCTAAAAAAGGTAGGGTGGCGACGTGTGATTTCGTCCCACGTAACGTTTACAGGGCCTAATATCATAAACCTAACTGCACCGCTAACTTTGTCCTTTTTGCGAATTGGAATACCGATACCCTCGGCATCTATGCCCACTTTGTAGGAAAAAGTTTTCTGCAAATCGAACTCCGTGCCTATCAACTTATCACCTATCTTAGGGTCAAAGCCAATCGTAAACGACTGCTGATAATATTCATCATCACTGCTGCACTCACTTCGCTCCTTAAACTCTTTCCAGACAAAGTTTTTATAGGCTTCACCCACCACATTGGTATATGGTATTGGATTTCCCTTTTCGTCTGTGTCGCCTTGGTCGTTGTCGGGTGTCTTCTCCACTACGCATTTGTTACCAATCACCAACATACAGGCTAATACGGCTACCTTGCTTATGGTGTCCGTGCCATCGCCCACGGCACTGTACTTAAATTCGTACTCCTCTGGGCCTTCCCCGGTGTATGGGTAAAACCCATCGTCTTTACCCTCATTCCATGTGGCTTCCTCGCTTGGTGTGGTAGCTTTCCAATATCGGCGAGTGTAATAGCGTCCATCACCATTGTTTCGGCTTGGTACGGTCTTATGCCAAAAATAAGGGGGTACACCTCCACTACCACCTCCACCACTCGGCTTAAAATTAGGGTCTTCCGCTATAGAGTGCCCCATTTTTTCACGCATTTTGCTGAAAGTCCCCGTAACTTCCATTATCGGGTTAAGTACCAATTTGCCTGACAAAACAATATAGTTGGTTGTGCTTTCGTCTGACGGTGAAAAAACACCACCTGCGCTATTGCCATTATACACGGCGTATGGTATATTTTGTTTGATGGTATCGGCATTTGGTCGGGCCTGGGATTCATCGTTATTGGCGTTGCCATTAACAGATACCACCAAATAGTTAGTCATACTAACCTTTGACGTTGGGCTGTTGTCGTTCTTCGCCGTGTACTGCTTCACGCTGCCTAAAGCCAATATGGCTGCACCTGCTGACGTTCCCAACCACATAGACAAAGCGTGTTGGTTCGTGCCGTCTGCTCCGAAATATTGCACCAAATCAACAGCGGTATTACCTTTCATCGGAAAACTCCACTGCTTGCTACGCATTACCTGCACATACCAATCTGTAATCGTACCTGCATCGTAATCGGTGCTTTTGTCATTAACCATTGCTTTCATAGCGTTATACGCTCGGCTTCCCTCGCCATCGCTTGAATACTCGGTGAGGTACTTTTGCTTATTGGTAAATGGACTATCCAACAAATCATCGTCCAATGGGCTTTTTATCACGCTTTCGATGTCTTCCACCTTGGCGGTTAATAGAAGTTGGTTATATACGTCGCCTATGCTTATCGTAGTATCGCAATCGGCTACGTTAGCCAAAGCGATTGTTATGGCTCGCTGCGCCGTTGTCTTAGTGCTGTTGGCTACGATGTCATGCCAAATAATCTTATCGGGTGTCGCCTTGACGGATTCCCATGAAAAGATATAGAAGTTAAAGCCGTCCTGCACAATATGTAAGTTAAGGTACTTCAAAAGTTCCTCCAACACTTCGTCTTGCTGCCAAACGTCGCTCTCATCATCGCCCATAAACAACAAATCAGATATAGAAAGCTGCTTAAATACCTGATAGCGGTTTGCGGTCTGTGCATCAACTGCCTTGCTACCATCATACCAGAATTTAATATTTTGGTTGCCCAATATATCCAGTCCCTTAGTAACACCTTGCAGTATCTCGGTGGCAATATCGTAAAAACTACGCTGCGCCGCCTCTGCCTTGACAAAAGTATAGATAACGCCCAATGCGCCCACATTCTTATACTTGCTATACTGCAAAGCACTAAGCGCATCAATGCAATTTAATTCCAGTTCGTCCCATCTGTTGTTATATGGCTGCGACAAAGTTTGTGGCTCAATGAACCCGGCAAAGATACACGTATCGTTTTTATAGATGTTTACGACTGCATCACGGCATGAGGTACTAAAAAGGTCTTTAATCAGATTGCCGCAAAGCAATCTGATTTTAGCCGAATTTCTCAAAAGCACATCGAAAGTGTCGTTTACCTCATTCTCGATTTCTGCCGGATCCTCGCTAAAATATACATCTGCCTTTTCTGTACCTATTTCTATTGTCTGCGTGCGATCATTCCCGGTAACGATGTGTACCGTTATCGTATCGCTCTGCTGACTTAGAAAACAGCCGTGTATATACATATTAACTGAATTTTATTTGTTATACATTATAGTTCTTACCGCTCTTCTTCGCCACTCGCTTAACATCTGTAATCATGTCAAGTATCTTGCGTGCGTTGGCATTCATATTGATGTTTACCTCCGTGGCTGTCGGCTCAATGTCGTTTGTTATGTTCTGCATCGTCACTGGCTGTAACCTCCGCTCCGTAAAGGTAGGCGGCTGAAACTTGCCGTCAATCATGCTGAACAATCGGGCTTGCTGAAACTTGTTTAGTATCATCTCGCCGCTGTTCACTCGGGCAAACTTCTTGTCACCCGATGTAGAAGTACCGCCGATAACACCACCAGTGGCAAATCCCGAAACTGCTGCGAGTGCCGCAATAACTGCCGCCACACCTGCCGCAATCGCTACCAGGTTCAAAGGAAATGGCATTTTTGCACCGCTCGCCGTGGCATTTGCTACCGCTTCGCCGCTCTTGGCTGCCGTGTTGGCTGTAGCTGCTGCCGCTTCTCCTGCCGTTGCTGCTGCATCGGTAGTGGATGCCGCCGCGTGTGCTGAGGTTGCAGCTGTGAGCATACCGAACAACTCCACAATACCCTGTATGCCCTCGGCAATGGAAATGAAGCCGTTAATAAGTCCCATCACCTGCTGCCAGGCATCGCCGTTGCCCTCCAGCGCATCACTTATGCCCTGAATGCCGTTGCCTACACCTTGGATACTTCCCCAACCGCTTTTGATGTCGCCAAACACCTTGTCAAAACCCTTGCTGTCAAGTTCAATCTTTATAGGCTTCAATCCGATTTCTGCGAGTTGTCGGTTTATATCCTCAATCTCTTTCAGTGCCTCGTCCTTACCTATGATTCCTATCTCGTAGTCGGTTTGTATGCGGTTTGCCTTATTCTGGGCGTTGCTGTGGCTCTGTCTCTTGTCGGCGGCACTTCCCTGCACGATGTATGTTGGTTCCGTCTCTGCCTTGATAGATACCTTACCCTTTGTAGTCTCGTCTATCTGCCGTTGTATGTCGGCTATCTTGGCATCGGCTTTCACCCTTGCATCTATTGTGGTGGCTTCCTCAAACTCCTGCTGTGCGTCGTGCAACTGTTCTTGCAGTTCCTCGATGTAGGTTTTGAAATGCACCTCTATCGGCTTAACGCCCAACTTTTCAAGCTGTTTGTTAATGTCGGCTATTTGCCTTTCGGCATCTTCCTTGCCGATAAGTCCTATTTCAAAGTCCTGCCTTATCCGGTCTATGTTGTGTTGTGCATTGGTTCGGCTCTGTCTCTTGTCAGCTGCGCTTCCCTGCACAATGTATGTCGGTTCTGTCTCTGCCCCGATAGATACCTTACCCTTTGTAGCTTCGTCTATCTGCCGTTGTATGTCGGCTACCTTTGCATCGGCTTTTACCCTTGCATCTACGGTCATGGCGTTGCCCATTTCCTTTTGTGCCGCCGCCAACTGCGCCTGTAGTTTCTCTACGTGGGTTTTCGGTTCATCTTTCTTGTCAGTTGTCTTTGGTGTCGTGGTCTTTGGTGTCGTGGTCTTGGTCGGTGTGGTCGGGGCTGTCTTGCTGTAACCATCATACTGCTTGTATGTGATTTTGGCATTTTTCCTCACCAGACTTTCCATTTGCTTTCTCACATTTTGCTCCTTCCGGTAAAGGTCTGTAACCTTGGCGTTGGCTTTCTCGTAGTCGCTTGACCCCTTGACCTCCACATCTGCATACTGTGGAATAATCTTGCCGTCCCCCGCGTCCACTTGCCCTATTGCAACCTGTCGGGTCTTGCGCTTTTTGCTGAAACGGCGTGTCTTACCGTTGTCGTCGTGGGTGAAGTCGTGCCGTTTCTGCTGTAAGTCCGCCGCCTTGTTAGCCAAATCCCTAATGCGTATCTCGTTAATCATCTGATTACAGTACGCCTTGGAGTTGCCAACAAGTGCCGTGTACCACTGCGCCACGGTGGAATAGTAGCCCATAGCATCACCATAGATATTGTTCATCTCGCCAACAAGTTTCTTTTCTTCCTCCTTGCTGCCCTTGAACGCCTTTAGCTTGGCTATGTTGATGTCTATTGCCGCCGAAATCTCGGCTCTCTGCTGCGCCTCCTGCTGTCTTGCAGCTTGCGCCGCCTCTTCCTCGGCTGTCAGTTGCTTGGTGCTTCCTGCCGCCTTATCCGATGAAGTGGCAAGATACGAAATTGCTTCCGTCAATGCCCAGACTGCCACGCCCACACCTGTAGAAATAAGCAAAGACTTAATGGCTACCTTTAGGGTGGTCGCTCCGATGGTCGCCCCGGTAAATGCCGCTTGCATCACTCTCGTTACGGCTGTCAAGCCAACAACGGATGCTCTGAAACCTATGCAAACGGCATTCACCGCCTTTGTCGTTATGCCGAAATTGGCGATAACCATTGTTGCGCCCTTTATGCTGTTGCCTAACGAAATCATGGAATTTACGATAGTCAACGCCTGTGCCGCAAATGTAATCTTAGGCAACCATTTGGAAACCAATTCACCGATTTGTACCTTAATGGCTGCAAACTGCATCTCGGCTTGCTTCAGCTGTCCTGCATCAGTCTTGCCCAGTTGGGCGTTCATGTGTCCCACATTATCGGTGATAATCTGTGCCAACATGGCGGCACGCTGCTGCTCCGTGCCGTACTTCATAATGTTTTCTTGGGCCTCGCTGAACGTGATACCCACACGCCTTAACGCCGATGTCTGCCCAGTCATGGCCTTGCCCATGAGGTTTGCCACACTTCTTGCATCCTCCTGCGTGGCGTTCAAACCTTTCTGCTGTGCCAAAAGGTCGTTCATGGCTGGTATCAGCTGCTCCAACGTGCCTTTCTCTTTCAAAAAGGTTGCTATCTGCTGTGCGCCTGTCTTCTGTATCGTACCGCCGATAACACCCAACTTGGATTGCGCACCGATAACCTCATTAACCTTTTTGATGTCCTCCTCGGTTGCGCCCATACGCTGACGCATCACGGTAGTAAGCTGTGTGTTGGCCTGCTGCACGGCATTGTAGCTCGCCGTTAGCCCTGCCATCGTGTCACGCAAACCATTTATGGCACTCGAAGCGTTTTGCAAAGCCACAACCGTCTGGTTTACCGTAATCATCTTCTCCCGGAACTTGGCGGCACTGCTCTTGGCGGCATCGAGATTGTCGCGCAGTTCCTTTGCCGATGTTGAGGCGGTAACTAACTGCTCTTTGCCGTCAATGAGCAACTTAATGTTAAACTTTATTTCTTTTGCCATATTTTCAGCGTATAAGTAACTAAGTAATCAATATTTTTTGTATCTTTGTGGCGTAACCCAATGGATTAGAAGTATGAGACAAAACAGAAACATATCGGCAAAAAGGCAAACCAAAGAAAGAAAACTTTGGCGAAACATCACTATTGCCTCTTTCGCCGCTGTTGTCGTTTCGTTGCTGTTCCTTGGTTGCATTGCCTTTTTGGTTAGTATTCTGTTCATGCTCGTAGCTTATGGGCAATATGATTCACGCAAACCATATAAGGATGGTGGGCATACACCTTGGTACTACGGCGCACTTTAGCCGTTTCCCACTTTTCCCAACACTTCCTCAAAACGCTTTAACGCATCTTCCTTAGATACTGCCGGGGCTGCTTTCGTATGCTCCGGCTTTTTCTTCTCCCATGGAAAGGGTAGAAGTCCGTGGGGCGTTAGCCCTTTCTTTGCATACGGCTGTATGGTTATTGCCGCAAGCATACGCATACGTTCCCAACTGTCTTGATACTGCGCCGTCCGCTCCTCGCTGTATGCCTTGTATATGTGGCTGAACTCCTCGGGCGTGAGGGCGCAAAAATCATTGTAGGGCAAACCGATGTTGCCAACGGCTATGCCCAGAATGTCGAAGATGCCTAACTTTTTTTTTCGCCCTCCGTGTCGGTGTCCTCGGATGCCTGGTCTGCCGTGGCGTTCACGGTGTCCGTCCACTTGTTGAGGTCTTCGGGCGTGAGGCTGTCGGCAAAGTCCATAAGCGACATATCGAACTTTACGCCATCGTGCTTACAGGCTGACGCCACGCAACAAAACAGATAGGCGCACATATCCGATAGGCTGTTGCCTAACTCCGTCACCTCCTTTCCGGTCTCTTTCTTAAAGCGAAGCATAGCCCCCATAGTCTGCCTACAGGGGTATGCCTTGCCGTTGATCATGATTTCAATCTTTGGCATAAATCAACAATTAACTAATAGTTCAACAAATCAAACATTTATATTAAAAAACAATATGGCCTTTGTTTCATGTGGGCGTTACTTGCTCACTGCCTTGCCGATGTCGGTTGTCTGCGTCGCTGTCGCATCCTTTCCCGGGTAGACCTCAGGCTCGCCGTCGTTCCCCAAAGACACGCTGTAAGTAGCATCGTCCTGCGCCGGGCTTGTCTCCTCCAATGAGGCGATAACAAAGTTACCCTTTACATAAGGTGTCTTGTCACCACCTCGCTTGAATGCCTCAACCTCCACACTTGCGCCCTTGCCCCAAAGTGGTGCAATCTGCTCGTGTCCGTTCTCGGTCTCGCCATAGAAGCGCAAACCCTCGGCACTGATAGAGATTGACAAACCAGTCACTCCCTTGCCCTTCCAAAGTCCGCTGCTCTTGGCGGCACTCGCTTCAGGCTTGACGGCACGGTCTTTTGTCTCGCTGTTGAAAGTGAGGGTGTGGCTTGTACAATGTCCCACCGCCTTGCCTCCAACCTTAAGCAAAAGGTCACTACCATTGATATATCCAGTATTTGTCATAACTATAAAAATTAAATGGTTCTAAATTACTTAAATTCTGACTTGATAAACAAGCTGCTGCACAAAGGCATCATCCTCGTAGCCCTCTTCGCTGTCGGCAAGCGTACAACTGCGCATCTTCACGCCGTCGTGTTCTCCGCTTGCGTAGTCGAGTGCCTGGCGCACTGCCTCGGCAAGTTCCACGCCCTCGGCATATTTTGCCGTGTAGCAAACCACCTCCATAATCACGGTGTCGGCTCCCGGCATTCCCTGCTTAGTGGGATTGTGTGCCAATGCCGCACGGCGATATAATATATAAGGTAGTTGGGCATTGTCTATCACGATGGGGAAAACCTTGTTTGTTCTCCGCTTCACTTCCTCGTTAGATAGAAGAATATCGCGAATAATGCTGCCCGCACTTAATGATGTCTTTTTCTGTGCCATAGCTATATGTTATAAAAGTCCCTGCTTTCTTGCCGCCTTTTCCACGTTGTTCTGCAAGTTGTTGAAAAGGTTGGTTTCCACGCTGTCGGCGGTCTGCTGCTCTGTCTTGGCGAGAAAAGCGTAACGCTTCATCTTGCCGCGGCTCCCACCGCCTCGTAGATACTGCCTTATTTTCTTACCCGTGAACCTGCTTTTACCGAAAAACGATGAAATACGCCGTCCTACATGTCTTTGGCGTGTTCCGTCCTCTGCCCACATCAAAACAGGCTTTTCCATGTTCTGGCGGTTGAGGTGGATGCCCTTGCGCCTACCGTGTGGCTTAACGCTTACCATGAAGCCCAGGCCGTAGCGATCGGGGTAGGTACGCACATAGATGCCGCTTGAAAGACTGCGCTTTGTGCCACTGCCAATGCCGCTTTGTCCCAGATTGGAGACTGCCGCCTTTTTCAGGCGGTTGCCCTCCCTGCGCATGGCACTCCGCATAGCCTTGCGTTGGTCTTTCACGTCGAGTGCCTTGTAAACATCGGCAAACGGCTTGTTGATGTCGGTAACGGTTTCTTTCATCGTTCTGGCTGCATATACATTAAGAAAACAGTATTATTCGTTTACTCGTTCACAAACTAAAGTGTTCATACCTCTATCAATGTTAGGGATGATGGCAACCACTGTATAAAGGTAGCCACCTAACTGCTGCACTCTCCAGTTTTCTTTAACTGGGTGTGCATCCCTTACATTAAATTCGGCTCGATAGTCGGGGAAATGTTCGCCCACTTCCTCGCTACGGCTTCCGCTCTGCTTCTTCCTCTCTGCCCATACGGTACGTATAGGCTCGTAGGTTGTCGCTTCCTCACCGTAGTCGTTAGTTGTCGCCGTAGGCTTCAACAACTGCAAACGATATTTCATTTCTCCTGCTCTCATTCCGCTAATTTCCGATAGGGTTTAATTAAGGCTTGTAGCGAATCAGGCACGGCGTGCATCTGCACGCTACTCACACTTTCACGCTGATTGTACCAATGTGCGCCCAACATCATTATAGCGTGTTTTATGGGAGTAGGTACATCATGTCCGTTACCCATCTGCGCCAATTCCTCTTGGGTTCTATTGGTCGCCGTGATAACTGCGCTTTCTGCGGTCTCTAATAGATGCTCCAGATACTCGTCATCATCGGCGAAATCATCAGCCCTTACGTGCTTCTTGAAAAGTGCCAAACTCACTACTGCCATAACGTTATAACTTTATAAATCGTGATTACTTCTTACCGCCGACTTTACCCAACTTAAAGGCCTCTGGGCGGATTGTCTTAGTAGCATAGTCCGTGTTGAGCACGAAATCTACGCTATCTTTGCGTGCCTTGCTGTATGGATCGACGATAAAGCGCAAAGTACCAAACATACCCATTGGCTGATAACGCCAATCACCCAAACCGATGTACTCCGTACCTGTGATGATCTTAACGTAGTCGCCTGACTTCATGCCCGAAAGGTTCTTAACCTCATCTGCACTTGTCACGGTAAACTTAGCGGTGTTCTTCTGTGGGTCAAAGTCTTCTGCTGCTGCCCACGCTGTGCCGCTATACTTCTGGTACGATACCTTAGTATCACGGATAACGTTTGAGGTGTACACTGGCAAACCGCAAAGTTTTTCGTTCTGGATCATCGGCAAAAAGATACCCTTTTCGTTGATAGGTGTACCCTCCAAAATCGCCTCCATGCTCTTTGTCATTACCCAACAAAGGTTGCTGCCGTCGATACCTGTTTCAAGTACTGCGGCCTTCATTTGGGCGTTAAGCTCGTTAAAGGTTGGAACGGCTGACAGCAATACCGGGTTGTCTTTGAGTGCCACAAATGGGCCTACCAAATTAGTAGCACCATTAACCTTATTTACGCCGCAAACGATTTTGTTCAAAAGAAGACGGATTGCAAGCGGCATAACCTCACGCACGATCATTTCCAAAAGTCCCTGTGACTGGTTGAGCGACTGGTTAGTTACCGGAATGGCAATACCCATACGCTCCGGTGCTGCGGTCATTTTGCTGAAAGGTATTTTGGTGTCGCTAAGTTCTGCGCCCTCACCTGCTAACTCTGCCTCAACCATTTCGTACATAGGCCAAACAAAGTCACCTGCCAAACCTGTTGGCATTGGCAAACCTACCTTATCCAAAATAAAGCCCTCCTGCAAAGGTTTCAAAATGTCCTGAACGTTAAGCGGCACGATTGCACCCTTTGCCACGTCCTGCACCATCATCATATCACGCAAAAGCATGATTTCGGTACGCTGACCGGATGCGGCGTTTTCACGGATAATCTTAATTGCGTCTTCCTGGGCGTTTGGATTTTCACGCAAATGCTCGGCGGTTGCCGCCTGCATCTTCATTTGTAACAACTGATTTTCACGCATGAGGGTTTCAAACTCGGTGTTCTCTGCCTCGTTGCGCTCACGCTGCTCTTTCTCGCATACGTCCGCAATCTCCGTGATGCGGTCGCAATTCTGCTGATACTGGTTAATCAGCTCACGAACGTTAATTGTTTTCTTTGTCTTTTTGTCCATGTCTGAAAATTAAAAATTAAATGTTATGCTAAACTGCGTTTTGCAGCGTGGCGCATTTCACGCAACTGCTTTAACGCTTTTTCTTTCTGCTCGCTTGTCTGTGGTTGAGGCTCCGGGGTCTTCTGCTCTCGCTTCAACTCATCGGTAAACTCTCTTGCCTCCACGCTCGTATCTGGGTAATACGGATCAGCCGCCAACGTAAAGTCAAAGATACCTGTAATCGCTTTGACACGATAGGTAATATTGTTAATGCCGTTAGCCGCTACTTTGCTTTGACGCTCTACAAAATCGCTATCATAGTAGCGTGTTGAAAACGCAAAACTGCAACCGCTTATGTCGCCACGGCGTACCAATTCCAAAGCCTTGTCGCCGTCCACGGTATTAGGTGCGTCAAACTCAAAAGCCACGCCCTTTTCATCTACTGTGTACGAAAGTGTACCGCCGCCCTTATTGCTTCTTGCCAAAATCAATTGGCGATTGTGAAACATCGTCATTTTGATGTCTTGGCCGTCTAAGAGTTCCTTTGTAACGGCTTCCGGGGCTATCACTTCCCGGGCCTCGCTATCTTCGTCGCTCCACAATGGGGCAGACGGTACGTTAAACAATATGGCATATCCAGTTATTGTGCGGCTCGGTGCTTCGCCCTCTGCTGCCTCTCTGACGTGTAACTCGGTAGGAGTACACAAACACCGTCTTATGATTGTATCTTTATTCATCGTCTTGGTCTCCATCTTTATTTTTATCGTCCTTTTTAGTTTTCTTTGGCTCTGGCTCCGGTGCGTTATTAACTTCGGTCTCGTTGGCAATATCTCTAAGATTTGCCGATACTAAAACCTTGTCGCCGCCCTCGATAGGTGGGCGGTTCTCCACCTTGCGCCAATCGTTCACCGTATAAATACCTGCGGCGATCGTTGCCGCCTGATACTTAACCTTGCTATCCAAATCGCTTGCGTAAAGTCCTCTACGGTCAAACTCAAATTTACGTTTGCAGCATAGAGTAGGAGCGATTAACTTACGCAACATTTCATTTTCAATATTGCGCAAAAGTGGATTTAACGTATTACTCAAAAACGCCACATTCGCCATTTCTGCCGACTTGTAATTGTTGCTTGTATCGTCAAATACGAAAGATGGATGCACACCAAAGAAACGGCAAATATCTCGTACCGTAAACTTTCGGCTCTCCAAAAACTGCATATCAGTAGAAGAAAGCGAAATTTGCTTAAAGTCCACCTGTCCCGGCAAACTAACGATGCGCTCGCCATTCTGAAAACGGCTATCTATGTTTTCGGCTGTCTTCTCCAATTCCTTGTCCTGATACTCTCCAAACCCGGTAGTAGTCTTATCGTTGCTTACGATACCCCTAACATTGCCGCCATTGGCAAATCGTTTAAGCGTCTCCCTATCTCCGGTTAATGCTATGTCTAACGTCTGCCTTGCATACTCCAGTACGCTAACGCCGTGCTTGCCGTTACTTGTATGCCCCTTAATGTGGATGATCTCGCTTTCATCGTAAACCCCACATATACCGTTGATGGTATCGGTAATCATGTAGGTGTCGTTATACACATCGTGGTTTACAGTATTGCGCCCACACAAAACCAATCGGTCTATTTCTAAAGTGGCCCTGTTGTACACTGGTACGATGTAAGCATTACCCTCTAACAACACATTTTCTACGGCTTCTTTCCAAAAGTCAAACGCCGACTTTGTAAAGTCCGGCTGTACTGTTAGAAGATAATGCAAACGGCTATTCGTGTCCTCCACAAAAATGCCGTCTTTCAATCTCATATACAAAAATGGCAAATTAGCTACACTTTCACTAAGTAACTGCACACATCGGTAAACAGTGGCTACCGACAAAGCGGTATTGCCTGTACCGAAAAAGTTAAAAAACTGGGTATAGTCTCCGGTACGTGGCCCTGGTGTCTGTGGTTCGCTAACTGCGCCCTCTGCATCGGTGCTACGGCTGAAAAATTTTACTATGTTTTGCCAAATACCCATATATAATTATACTTTTTAGCCCCAAAGATACAAAGCAAAAATGAGCAAAAAAAATGTGCCTTGGTGCATCGTGGTACACCTTGGCACATCGTGGCAAAATTATTATTTTATTAAATATTTTTATGTTCTGAAAACTTGCAAATTACCTCTCAAATGTGTATAGCAAACCTAAAGTCATTAGCATTGTAATCGCCCCATCTATCTTGCGGTATTGTGACACTTTGAGCGGCTTTTTGTTCTCCAGATTGTCGGTATCTATCACGCAATTTTCCAAACAGAAAGCGTTAATAGGGTTGTCGTTAAACTCTATCTTTACCGGGTCACTCCATGCAAGCATCTCAAAACTTTCGACTGGTAGGTTAAAGTTTCCGTAGGTCTGACTAAATGGGGTTAGCACGTTCCTCGCTCCAACTGACTTTAAAATACTCGTTAGCTCCTGCGCCTTGTAAGCATCGTAGCCAATACGGATAATATTAACCAACTTACTGCGCCTTAATATGTCCTCGGTAATCATCGCCGTGTCTATCTTCTGCCCTTTGCAAAAAATAAGATACCCTTTTTCGTTCCAAAGCCTATAAAGCTGCTCGTTGGGATGCCCTTTTAACGCTCCCTCCGGAAAATAGTAATCAGTATGCGTGTAAAACTTCTTATTGCCCGATAGGTACACGGTATAAGATACTGCGCTGAAATCATCATGCACCGACAAATCAAACGCCACGGCACAATCTGGGCGGCCCTGCACCTGATCTATACAGAAATTGCCCAATAATTCTTTTGCCTTTTCGTGGGTAAACCACGTTTTTTCGTCGTTTATCGTGAAAATATTAAGCAATTTCGTGCGAAAAGCCAACATATTTTCGGCTGATAACTGGGCGGTCTGATACTCATTTTCGTAGTAGTCCGGTTGCACCGTGATACCCAAATGTGGCTGCACCTTTGCCCACGTCTCCGGGCTGTCCTCTGCATCGTCCACATCAGGCATGAAGATAGATGCAAACATGGTGTCGCTTTCTGCCTCACCTCGTAGTACCGCCATCACTCCGTCAAGTTCGTGGGCAAATGGGCCATCTACCACATCGCTTGCCGTGGTGATAATGATTGTTAGCGGCTCACGCCTTGGCCCCATTGATGTTGTCAATACGTTTTTGAGGTCTGCGCCGTTCTTGCCTGCCGTGTTTCGGGCTTGGGCGTACTCGTCCATTATCACCAATGAAGCAAACAAACCATCTTTGGTTTTGGCGTTGGCGGTCAAACATTGTATGAGGCTATCACGTCCACGGTCTTTGAAAGTAATCTTTTCACGATTAACCCTAAAGTGCTTTTCCTTTGGGTCAATATCAAACATGATGTTTCGTATCTCATCAAAGCATATTTTAGCCTGATCGTAGCTATTTGCGCCCACGTATGCCTGGGCGTTATTATCGCCGAAAAGCATATCATAAACCGCCAAAGCTGCGCACGATGTCGTTTTGCTGAACTTTCGGGGCACGAATAGGTAGGCGGTGCGTATCAGTCTGCGCCCATCGTCTCGGGCAAAGCCGTAGATATTTGCAAACTGGTAGGCTTGCACCGGGGTTAGCTTATAGCGTGTGCGCCCTCGGATGCCACTAAACCGCAAAGCCTCATAGAACTTGAAAAAACGCTTTACTCGCTTTGGCTTCCAATCGTACTTATCAAGCAACTGCAAAAAGCGTCTTACTCCCAATATCTCATACAGGTTGTGTGCGTCCGGGTGGTCTATCACTCCAAACACATAATCGCCGATACGCTTATCTGTTTCGATAAGCGCACGGCGGTAACGGTCGGCGTATGTACTGCGCCCCTGCCGCAACTGCTCCGATACCTCGGCTTTCAGTTGTCGAAATCTTTCTTTTTCTTCCTCTGTCATTCGTCGCCCTCCTGCATCGCTGCCATAAAGTCGTTAAAACTATCGTTGTCGCTCTTTCGTTCCTTGCTCTCGGTGTTCATGCCCAAAGCCCTTAACGCTTTCTGTCCCTGCTGCAACAACTCGATATATAGCTTTTCTTTCGGGTCGATCGTCTTGCGTTCGTTACCCTCTCGGCTGTACTCCACGTTTACGGCCTGGTGTCCGTCTGCCATGATCTCATCGCCCAAAATGTCGGCACGTACCAACAACTTAGCCGTAATATCCACTTGGTATGTAAGTTCGGCGGTATATTTGCCTTGCTTCTTCAACAACTTAACGATATACGCTTTTTTGCTCTTAATCTTGGCGGCTATCTTCTTGTTGTCTTCCTCGGTGGATGGCTCCGGCAAAGTCTGGCTAACTGGCAATGGGTCGGCGGTCTTTGGCTGCGCCTTGTCACTGTAACCTCGTTTCTTGCCCTTTGTCTTCAGATAGAAGATAATAGCCGTTGTGTCGTTGGCGTTTATCGACTGCATCAACTTGCTTTCAACAAAATCTACCTGCGTCTCGGTGATCTCGTCCACTTTCTCCTTAAACTCTGGGTCGGCGTTATACCATCGGTAATAAGTACTGCGCCCTATGCCTATCGCCTCGCACGCTGTGGCTATGATGCCGTAGCCCTGCGCCAAAGCCTCCAAAAACTTTTGTTTCTTTTCTTCCATGCTGCGTTACTTTTCAAATGAGCGGATGCCGTCGAAGTAGTCTTTGTAAAACTCAAACAGTCCCTTATCAACTGTTATACTTCCCTGCTCCGTTCTTGGGTTAGTGTTAATGTTTGCGCTTGTCTGTATGCCGAAATAAAAGCCCTCATCGTAGTTGCACCCTGCGTATATCTTGCTGTGGTTCTTGAATACTGCGGCACGTCCTGCCTCTGGGTGTTCCTGATAGAACTTTTGCACCATCTGCCACTCAATCTTATAGCTGCCCGGGAATATCTCGCCCAAATACATATCAAGTTTCTTAATGCGCCCTTGCTCGTACCATTGCCGTACCTGCAAAATATCCTCTGCCGCCATGCACCATGTAGATAACAAACAATAGTCTAAATCGTGCTGATTAAGCACCACTTTCAGGTAACTAAGGCTATCCACGTCCCCGGCGGTGATAAAATTGTAGGTGGTATGGTCTTGCAGCTTAACGTACTGCATTGCCTCCAATAACTTGACCTCGCTAAATGCCCGGCGGTACTCGTAGCGTTGCGATAACTCGGTACACTCCTTTGTACGTCTATGTGCTCGCTTTGCCTGGGCGGTTGTCTCGGCTGTGGTTTCTTCCGGCTCCACCTCATCGGGTGGGGGGGCTTGGGTCTGACCTGCGCCAAAGCTGCCAAATCCAAAGCCTGTGCCATCTTGGTTTCCAAACTTCATAAATCTTGATTTTTAATATTAACCTACACACGTGGGCGTTTTTATATCGTGCCAAATATGCCGGGGCTTTGCATCTGGGCAAAATCCCCCACAGCCCAAAAATCGGCTCACGTGTGGAAAAGGGGGTTGGTGAGGTTTAACCGGGGGTGTACCCCATTTAAAAAATAGGCCCCCGGGTCTCACCTTGCAACCTCATTTCAAAAATTTATTCACAAATCTTTTCAGGTGCTCTTTGGCTCGGTTCTTTGCTTGAACTTTGCCACACCTGCCCATGTCCGTATGTACCTTAACGTGGCAATCGTGGCATAGGGCTTTGAGGTTAAAGTAATCAAACATCAAGCGTTCTTTTTCCTGCCTTGTTAGTCCATCCTCAACCGGGATAACGTGGTGTACCTCGGTGGCTGCTGCCACTCTGCCCAATTCCTCGCACCTCTCGCATAGTGGCGTATCGTTGAGTTTGTCACGTCTCAATCGTAGCCACTTGGCCGTATGTATCAGCCTTATATAGTCTTTATCCTTTGCCATACTCTAATATTCGTCTTTGATGTCTATTGTTGTGTGATACTTCCTTACCAAAAAGTTGAGGCTATCCAACAAAGATTGCTGTACGCCCTGCTTACCGCTTAATGCTGTGTTGGCTCGTTCATCTACGGTGTTGGCACAAATCAACTTATACACCTGTACTGGGTACTGCTGCCCTTGTCGGTGTAATCGTGCGTTGGCCTGTTGGTATAATTCCAGATTCCAACCTGTGCCAAACCATACGATATAGTGGCCGCCCTGCTGCATATTCAAGCCAAACGCCGTGCTCATAGGGTGGGCCAATAGTACGTCTATCTTTCCGGCGTTCCACTCTCTCAACTCCTTTTCACCCTCGTATGACTTGACGGTATAGCCTTTCAGTTTCTTGGTGATACGTGTTACATCATGCTTGAACTGATAGAAGACTAACACATGATTGCCGTTTGCAGCTTCCACGATCTCGGCTAACTTATCTAACTTCTCATCGTGTATTTCGTGTACGTCTTTAGCCTCATCGTATATTGCACCGTTGGCAAACTGGCTTAACTTATTCATCAGCCCGGCGGCACTATTCGCTAAGATATTGGCATTTTCTCCGGTATGCAATTCGGTAAACTCCAAAACCTTTTCTTTCTCAAACTTGTTGTATGCTTCCATCACCTTTGGCGACAAAGTAAGTTTGGTTTCGTGGGTGATCATGTCCGGCAACTGCAAATAGTCCTTTGCTTGCATTGATAGGCAAATATCAGAAATCTTGTTTTTGATAACGTCCTCGCACCCTTTTTTGATGTCGCAACGTACTATTACGTTGTTCCATTTGTGGTTCTCAAAGTAGGTTTCACGATACTTCGTTACACTCTTGCCCAAACGTTCGCCCATGTCTATGCAGTACATTTGGGCCCATAGGTCTATCAGTCCGTTAGGTGCTGGCGTTCCTGTAAGTCCGATAACTCGATTAACTGTTGGTATGGCTGTACGCATCGCCTTAAATCGGTTTGACTTAGAAGATTTGAAACTCGTTAGCTCATCAATCACCAACACATCAAATGGCAACTGACCGCCATACTTACCAACTAACCAAACGAAACTATCACGCCCGATAACGTAGATGTCCGCTTTAGATGCCAATGCCAAATTACGCTGCTTCTCTGTGCCCATCACCTTTGCTACTCTCAGGCTTTGCAGATGATCCCACTTTTCTGCCTCGGTAGTCCATGTTGTTTCGGCTACCTTTTTCGGTGCTACCACCAAAGTACGGCTAACCTCGCAATCGTCCATCAATTGCTGCACGGCTGTAAGTGTGCTTACCGTCTTACCTAAACCCATATCCAGAAACAAACCGCATCGTGGATGGTCTAATATCCACTGCATTGCTGTTTTCTGGTAATTGTATGGTCTGTACTTCATTGTTCTGCCCTCCAAACTTTAATTAATTCGTCGATCATCTGTTTGTTGTCGATTGTATAGACTTCGTGCCCCATGCTCACCAACTCATTTTGTCTTATGGTTTGTATCTTCGTTGGTTTCTTGCCTTTACTTTTCAACTCCACCCAAACAACCTTACCACCATGTAGGCATACCACTCTATCAGGATAACCCACCATGTTTGCATTTGAGTATTTGAGGCAAATGCCGCCGATGGCTTTCACCTCTTGCACCAAATATTTTTCTATCGCCTTTTCCGATACCTCGGCGTGGCGTGTTATTGCTTCTAACTTCTTCATATTGTCTTACTCCTTAGAGCAACATTCTATTTTCAACATTCTATATAGATATACTTAATACCATATATATAGGTATTTTATAGTGTATAACTATACATTACTACTTATACTACTTTTTATGTTGTTATTGTTGCTATATATAGTTATATATTGATTATCAGTACTTTAGAAAGCAACAAAGTAAGCAACAAAGCATTTTTCTTTTTGTTGTTGTTGCTCCTTTTACGATTGTTGCTTTCAGATTCAGCCTTAGAGCAACATTGTAGCAACATTCTACTTTGTTGCTCTTAAAGGTCGCTATCGTCTTCCTCTATTGGTCTGACAAATGCCCTTTGCTTGCCATATATAGGAAATGTCAAAGTTGGGCGTTTTTGCCAACCTAATTCGTCTAAGACTTTATTAACCTTTCGGGCTTCGTACTTGTAATCTCTGCTGCCAACATCTCGCCCTAATACCTCGCTAAGAAATTCGGCGGCACATACTTTGGTACGTGTTTCCGTGCCTGTTGCATCCAGTGGGTCGGGGTTTTTAATGTATGCACGTCGGCGGTTTAAGTCCCATGTACTCCAGTCGGTCGGCAACTTCATATCTAAGTATGCCTGTATCATTCCCGGTAATGGGTCTTCCTGATTATCGTTAAACTCACCCTGACGCTTTCGGGCTTCCGCTTCCAATGCTTCACTAAGGTATAACTTTTCGCCATCTTTATAGCGTTGCACGGCTTCGGCCCATAACTGGTTACGGTCTGCCTCGATCGCTTGGCGTGGGTCTCCATGCTTACGTAGTTCTGGGTTTACACTCATTACCCAAAAGCGGCGGTTTCCGGTCTCTCCCTTTAAGAAATATGTTTCGTTGGTCGTACCGCAAAAAACGCATTGTCTCGGGTGGGATTCCATCACGCTGCCGTACGCCGGGCGGTACATATCATTCTGACGGCTTATGTAGGCTTTCACCTGCTCCACGTCTGACCGCTTGATACTGCCCAACTCCGGCAACTCGATAACCCAACCGTTCCGGGCTTGCTCCATACCTTTTGTACCCTCCATCGTTACCAAACTATCGCTAAACCAATCGCCGCCCATTACATTGAAAAGCGTAGATTTACCGATACCCTCGGCTCCGGCAATAATCAGGCAATAATCATACTTGCATCCTGGGTTCATCACTCTTGCAACTGCTGCCGTAAAGTGCTTGCGTGTCATAGCTCTGTTTAGTTCGTTGTCTTCTGCACCTACGTAGTCAATAATCAGGCGGTCTAATCGTGGCACGCCATCCCATGTAAGACTATTGAGGTAATCACGTATTGGGTGTACTCTGTGACGTGTAACGACTGCCACCAAAGCATCTTTGATTTTGTCCTTTCCAGTTACTCCGTACTTCTCATCTAAGTAGATCCTTAGATTTGCATCATCAGTATTGCCCCATTGTGTCGCCTCGGCGTTCCACGGCAAACCACCTGTTATGTAGTTAAACCCATTAAACAGATTTTGCCATATATGGTTTTTTAACCTTGGGTCGTTCTCCAGAATAGCAATAATATTGCTTGCCGTTGATTTGATGCTGCCTTTCTTATCAAAGTCTAATTCAGCCATCCACTTGTCGGCGTTTTCAGATACTGCGCTGTCCCCGGCTTCCTCTGCTTCGATGTCGGCAAAATCATCATCGGCCTGGTCCTGCCGTTCCTTTGTAAGTAAGATTCTAACCTTTTTGTCCTTGGCTACGAAATCCTGCATTTTCAGGTACGACGGCAAACGTGTATTGTCTGTTATCTTCGTCCCCTCATCCTGCACACCATATAGATGTATTCGGCAAAGGTCAAAAGCGTTGCAAAGCTGCTTACTCGCCGGGTCTGTTTCGTGGTTGCTGTATGCGAATTTGCCCTCATAGCAAACCAAACCTGCCGCCACACTACCATTAATGTAGGTGTATCGCCCATCGTGGGCGGTCTTCTCGTACACATCAGGTAGAAACGTGTCGATTGCATCCTCAATGGAATAGGCACGGCAAAAAGCACCAATTAAGCCGGGCTTTTCGGTTGGATCACCTACCTTTTTCAATTCGTGTACGATGATGTCACCCTCTCGGCTCGACACTGGCCAAAGTGCTACATCTTTATAGTCGTGGTACTGCTTTAGGAACTCATCAACGTTGCACGCCTTGCCGTCTTGGTACTCAAACACATATTCGCCGTCTTTGCTTGTAGATGGATAATAAAACAATCTCGCTAACTGATAGGTGGTATCGTCGAACACCTCAATATTAAGTTTGCTTGCTATCATCCTGCAAAGTGGCTCGTATTCATCCGGGCGTACCTGACGGCTTAATGGGAACACCAAACGAAAGCGTGGCTTATCCTTTGTGTGCTTGTGCGTGCTGTAAATCATCGCCGCAAAGTCAAAGTTTAGCGTGAACTCGTCCCAAAGGTCGGGCGTACCGTAGTCAATATCAAGCGTGGCAATACTTCGCCACATTACGTTAGCGGTCTTTCGTGTGCCGCCTGATAGGTAGCCGCCGACAAAACCGCCCACGTCCTTGATGCTGCTTTGTTCCTCCCTGCTCATCTTGGCGTACTCGCTTACGCTTTCGTTGGTTCGCTTCGTTTCGCTGCATCGCTCTACCAACTTCGCCCATGTGGTCGCTTTGTTCTTCCACTTCTTCGCCATACGGCTATGGGCTGTTGCTATGTCGATCGGGAAATCATAGTTTAACTTTATCTGTGCCATACGTCAATCTTTCTAAAGATTCATACGATAACTTATCTAAGATACCTTTAAAGTACTTAGCGTCTTCCTCGCTGTTCGCCTTGATAGTTACCGGGCGCACACCGATTTTGCCTATTGGTGGGTGTACCACTAATTCAAATGGTCGTGGTTCATCGTCCAACTGCCTGAAAAGTTCTTTTAGGTCGCTTGCCCTAATAACTTTAAATCTTATATATCTGAAATCTTCTGCCATGTTGTTTTACTTTTTAAGATGATCGGGTAAAAATGAAAGTATATGCTTTATAACCTCTACCGTCCAACCATTGCCCAACATACGGTATTGTTGTGTTTCTGATACTTCCCATTTATACCACTCTGGTATAGTTTGCAGTCGGGCGCACTCTGTCGGCGTTAATCGTCTGACTTGCAGCCCCCCCACTAAGGCGTTAATCGTCTGCCCTCCGTGTCCGTTCATCAAAGCCGGGCTTTTGCCATCAGCTGCATAAACTCGGTTTTGTTGGTATGGCTGTGTGCCTCCACTTTCACGGCTCGGGTTTATCTGCCTGATTCCGTCTTTTGGCTTGCTCACTAATAAATTATTTTGTTGCCACGAATTAGCGGATAACGTAGGCGACTTTTCGGTATTGATAGCACCTTTGTTTTTGCCACGTGGTCGTTGCATTATCAAATTATCTTTTGCCACTGTCGTTAAACAGTTGGTCTTACCGGGGTTCGGGCTTTCCTCAAAGTGTTGTGGCTCGCCTCGGTATGATCTGCCCCTTTGGGCTACACAAATTAAGTCTTTCACACTACGCCCCCCCCACTGTCAATGTACACATTTTGTCTGTTTCCTTATGGAAAATAGCCTTAAAGCCGTTGCCGTGTTCCTCCTGACGTTTGTTGTATGCTAATAACTTTTCTACATATTCAGGACTAAGGAAATATTTTTCATCGACTTCATCCTGTAAGATGTCTTTTATAAATATGCGTCGGTCTGTCGGCTGTGGTATTGCGCTATGAGGCAAACCGAATAAATCATACTGCGCCAATTTGATGTTAGTCCAATAGATACGTTTTCTAACTTGTGCTGATACCAAAGCACTATTTATATGAACGCCTACGATACCCAAAGCCTCATTAATAACCGCCTCCCATCGCTTGCCCATTTCAACATTTTCAAGCATAAATAAGATGTTCGGGTTTGCCTCTCGTAGCTCATTAAGTATTCTGACGTACTCCCAAAATAAGTAACTTTGTCCCTCAAACTCAAAGCCCTGTTGCTTTAATTCCAGATACCTTGTTAAGGTCTCGATTTGTTCTTTACTTTTGGTACTCATTCCTGCACGTTTTCCGGCAAAACTAAAACACTGGCATGGGCTGCCACCTATTAGCAAATCAATTTTGCCCAAACTCTTAGCGTCCACTTGTCTAACATCGCCTAACTGCACGGTGTCGGGAAAATTCGCCATCGTGTTTTGGATTGCAAACTTATCTATTTCGCTTGCATAGTATTTATCAATCGTTACGCCCAATTCCCTTAATGCAATTTGTCCGCAACTCATGCCGTCGAATAAAGAAAGAATAACCATATTATAAGTACCAAATCTTAAAATACCGCCAATCTATGCAACCGGGGCACTGCTCGCAAACTTCACACTCCGATATTTTACAAACTCCGTAGCCGGGTTTGTCTTCATCAGGATCGTATGATAGGCACGTTTTGCAGTACATCTTTTTCATAATTGGCGGTATTGGTGAATAATGGCACGGCTTTCGCCGTACCTAAAGGTTAAAGACTAAGATATTAAGAACTAACTAATAAATGCTGACACTGCCCTAACTCTGCCCGTGCTGCTGGCCTTAGTGTCCCAACCGTACGTAGTACCGCCGTAGAGGTACAGATTCCATGCGCCGGTAGCACTGATCTCGGTAGAAGTCCAATACCAACGGTCTTGCAGTTTATCGCCCTTGGCAAACTCCAAAGCTGTATTGATAGCCTTTTTGTTGATAAAGATACGGTATAACTCGCCTAAAGATGGTATGTACCAATCATCGGCTAACTTTATCTGTGGATTCAGAATACTACGTAAATGGTTGGTGTTTCTTGCTCCGTCCATGTCTGCTACTGCATCGTCGTAGTTGTCTGTATAGTAGGCTTGGTCGTTTTCTTCGTCGCCATTGCTCTTTGTTGTTAGTGTGATACCATCGCCGTTAGCTTCATCGTGCAAAGCTATCTTAATGCCAAAGCTACCCATCTTCAAACCGATAGCCACTACCTCGCTATCCATGTTGTCGTTTTTGGTGTACTCCAGTTCAAACAAAGTTGCTTTGCCGTCGGCGTGTACCAAATAGATGCCGTCCTCCATATTGCCGGATTTTGGTAACTGCGCCTGTACTGGCTTTTCATCCTTACCCATCACAAAGGTATTGGCTTTCTCCGCATCTTCCACGTTGCCACACCATTGTAATAACTCGTATCTGAATTGCTGCACATCTGATAGTGCCTTACTTGTCTGTATCTCCATTTTTGTATATGCTTTATATTGTTTAATCTTTTAGATAATATGGGGTGGTGTACCCTGCACCTTTGAGCGGCAAATCTTTGCACCACGGTATAGGCTCACTAAACAAAGCCTCAACCATCGGTAATGTCTGGTCTTTCGTAGCCTCAACGATGATTTCATCATGTATGTGGAAAACTACGTTTAACCCTCGCCGCTCGGCTCTAAGTATCACACAACCTAATATGTCACGTGCCGTAGCTTGTACGATGTTCTCGGTTAGCTTACCGCCGTAGGTTCTCACCTTTCCCCACTTCTTCGTAGTCTGGTTCAAACCCTCATACTCGATAATTTCGTGGTCGCCTCGCCAACCGTCGTTTGTCTCGATTCCAACCTCTGCACGTGGGTAACAAATAGTCCTGCCACTTGGTAGGGTAATTAGCAACATGCCCCAACGATAACCGATTACGATACCTTGTTGTATTGTTATGCTTCGCCCTGTCTTAATGGCTGTGATAGCTGCTTTTTCAACGGTACGCCACAACTTAACGATATGTGGGTTACTGTCTCGCCACTTGTTTACGATGTCCTTTTCCTCGGATTCTGTTAAACCTAACTTCTTACCGCCCATCGCTTCCAATGCTGATACACCGCCGCCGTAGCCTAACCCCAAAACGGCTACTTTGCCTTTCGGTCTCAAATCTCCGTTGGAGCCGTGCTTTTGTACAGGTACACCAAACATTTTGCTTGCCGTCTCACAATAGATGTCGTGCCCTGCTCTGAAAGCGTCCAATACCCATGTTTCCCCGGCAATCCATGCTATCACACGTGCCTCGATCGCTGAAAAGTCGCATACGTGGAACGTGCAACCGGGCTTGGCTATGAAAGCGGTACGTATCAACTCACTAAGTACTTGGGTAACGTTTCCGTAGTTCATTTCAAACTCCTCCAAATCACCCTGCTTTACCAAATAGCGTGCATCATCAAGACTTTCCAAATGGTTTTGTGGTAGGTTCTGCAACTGTACCAAACGCCCCGCCCATCTGCCTGTACGTGCTGCACCGCAAAACTGCAATAAACCATGTACTCGGTTATCCTTGCAGACACATTTTTGCATAGTTGTGTACTTCTTGTTAGAAGTCTTACCCATTTCCCTACGCAAAGCCAAAACTTTTTGCACCTTGGGCCAATACTTAAATTGTACCTCGTAGTCGTCCAAATTCTTTTTGTTGAGGCTATCAATAGTAAACCCAGTGTTCTCGGATATGTATTGTTTAATCTGTCCGGGGCTGTTTGGGTTACTCATGCCTGTAAGTTTTCGGGCTTCTGCAAATAGCTCATCTTTGTATAGCTCATCAAATCGGGCGGCGTTGTTTACCAAAACTTGGTCTATCATCACGCCACGGTCGTTAATGTGCTGATCGGCTGTGTACAAATCTTCGTCAAACTCTGGTGCTTCCAATCTTCTGACCTTTTTTAAGATGGCTTGCTCTACGTCCACGTCTCGGATATTGTAGGCTTTGAACGTCGCCCACTTTTCGGGCGCATCGCTCGGCTTGTGGCGGATCATCTTTGTTATGCCCTGCTTTGTCTGCTTGTTTGGAACACTAAAGTATCTTATCAGGGCTTTGCCCTCACTCATCTTTCTGTCTTCCAGTTTAAGCACTTCACCACATTGAGCCAACGAAAGCGGTAAACCCATTCGGGCGGCTCTTACCATCGTACACCGCCATTGTTTCGGGTCTAATCGCTCTTTGATGCCTAAATACACGCCGATACAAATACGCTCAAAAGCGGCATTGAAAGCGGTCTTTATTACCTCGGGGTCGGTTAATGCTGCTTTGATGTCCGGCGGCAAAGTTTCGCCGCTTGCAAAGTCCACACATTTCGCCGGGCCACCGTCCACGCTATACCCAAAAAGCAATATGGTAAAGTCTTCGGCCTCCACGTACTTGTAAACGCCACACTCGGTTAGGTCGTTGCTACTATATGTTTCGATGTCTATGCCTAATTCTTTCATACGCTTTGTTGTTTGATTACCCCGGCGGCTTCCTCTTTCCACCGCCGGGGGCTACTACATTAACATTTTATCGTAGAGAAAAAAGCACTTTACAAATCGTCGTCGTCCTCGTCGTCGATGTCGTCCAAATCGCCAAAGTCGCTTTCGGCCGATACTCTGCCGCCAAAATGGTCGTCGTCCTTGAACTTCATAATGTTGTTGAGGCCGCACGCTACGCCCTTGTTACCGCTCACGTCGTAGCCGTAGAAAGTTACCGACACAATCGCCCAAACGCCGCTGTAAACTTCTTCTTCGTCCACGATAGGCACTTTCTTTCGATCAACTACGCCTGGGCGTGTGTTGCTCTTGGCGTTCACATAGTAGTGGTCTTCGTAAACCTCATCGTCCTTTTCGTCACCGTCACGCAAAGCCATATCAAGTTTTTTAGGCTCTTTACCTCCCCACTTTGCTACGATAGCGGCCTTCTTAGCTGCCTCAATCGCCTTTTTGATTGCTTCGATAGTCTTCTTTTCAGACTTCGGAATCAAAACGTTAGTCATATACTTGCCTTCTCCGCCATCCTCTGGGATGTACTTCTCAAATACGTGGGTGTAACTAAGGCGGCATGGGCCAAAAATTACCTTAGTGTCATTAACTACTTTAGGGTCTATCATAATTGTATGAATTTAAAATGTTAAACTTAAATGTCTTTAAAATCGTCTGCTGCCTGATTAAACGCCGGGCGTTTATCTGATTCAGGCACTAACGTTGGTTTGCCTTGTGGCTTGTTGATGTACTCGGCACAAATTGCACCAAAGCGTTTCTTACCTATCAGTTTTTCCAAATCGGTAATACTTCTTAGCTCGGTTGGCTTAATGTAGGCTTCTTTTGCAAAGCCCTCTTTGCCTAAAAGTTCCATCACGGCGGTTGGGTTTGTTATCTTTCTGATACTGCGCCCCTCAACGATTTTGAAACCTTGATACTGTACGCCACTTAATGCCTGTTCCAAACTGTACTCCTCAACTCCAGTTAGCCACGTTTTGAACGTCGAAAGCAAAGGTAGTATAGTGCTTTCCATTGCTTCCTTGCTAATCTTACGTGGGTCTGGGTTGGCTTGCTGTGCCTCGATACACATAGACGATAGAGCTTTGCAGTTTGCCTTAACCTTGCAGAACTGACACCAATTGCCTGGCTTTTGCTTACCTCCGGCATAGGCTTCGTTGGCTTTTGGTTGCAGCTCATCGACTGCCCAATTAATGAGGTCGGCGGCATCTAACTCAAACTCTGAAAGATTATCAATACGTGGTTGTACGATAGTCATGCGTACCTTACGTATGTCGTATTCAAAGTTAAATAAGTCCCATGCGCCCAAAGCGTAAATCATCATTTGTGGATTTTCCACGGCTGACACTTTTACACCCTTGCCATACTTAAAGTCGATAACCTCCATCACGCCATCGGCAATAATGATAGCGTCCGACGTGCCGAAAGCATCAGACACATAGTGGCTAAAATCTAACTTGACCTCAACCAACAATTGTGCGTCCTTGGTTTTAGCTCGGGCGGCGTTGAACTTCTCCAACACAATAGTTTTGTATGTGTCGGTGTACTCGTCCATTTCGCCGCTGTGATACTGCACGTCTAACTGCGCTATCTCGGCTTTTTCCTCATCTACTGACAAACCCAAAAACTCTTTCAATTTCTTGGCGCAATAGGCGTGGGCTAACGTTCCCTCCTCTGCAAAGGTGCTGCCCTTATCCTCCACGTCTTTCTCCAGAAGTGGGGCGGCGGTACAATTCATCCAACGATGTGCCGCACTTGGTGATAATAAAGCGTGTTTACCTGCCATAATTGTATATGCTTAAATGTTGTTATTAAAATGGGCAATTTGAACCGATCGTGCCGTCTTCCATTATCTGCAAACCGTTGCACTGCTCAATGAAATTTGCAATCTTATCAGGTGGCAAAGCACTCGGTTTTTCAGCACCCAACAAAGCGGCTATGTTCTTGAACTGTGCCGTTAATGGCTTATGGTACTTCTTATATAGATCGCCGTTGGTGTTCTCCTTGTAGTCCTCGCCCTCGATACGTTGGCGTGTCTTGTGCATAGCTGCCCTAACGTCTTCGGCGGTTAATGGCTTCTGCTCTGCCTCTGCCTGGGCTTTGGCCTGGCCCTCATTCTGTGGGGCTTCTTCCTCGGCTTTGGCTTCTTCCTGCTCGGCTACTTGCTCACCGTTGGCATCGGCTTCGTTGGCTGCTGCCTCCTGCTGTTCGTCTTCGGCTGGCTCCTTGGTTGGCTCCGGCTTGTCGGTGGCTGCTTCCTCTTTCTTCTTTCTGCCTCTCTTGTTTGTAGGCTGTTGAGGCTGTGCCGGGGTGGTGTCCTCTGGCTTGTTATCTACTTGTCCGTTTCCGTTGAGTGCTTCCTCGGCGGTCGGCGCAACTGTTGGTCGGTGGCACAAAATGGCATTTACCAAAGCCACGATTTCGGGTGTTACACCCAAATTGATCTGTACGTTAATACTAAAATCTGTTTTCATCTTTGTATATGATTAATGATGTTATTTATCTTCGTTGATGTACTCCAATAGCTCATCTATCTTTCTGTGCTTCGCAAACCATACATACAAACGTATGTCGATATATGCGAGTGCTACGGCTGTAAACTTGGAATAAATCACTAACTCACAATAGTTGGGGTTATCATTGTGTGGCATCCCAATCAGATTGAAAAAAGCGATAAAGCCGATAACCACCATCAGCCAATAACGCCAATTCTTCATTACTTTTTTCATACGGCTTAATTTTTAAAGATACATTGATTTCCAACACTTGATTATTTCCGCCCCCGTAGTGATTAAGCCTTTTCCGGCTTTTCTAACTCTGAACTTAATAAGCCCATCGTTAGCGTACCGGGCGACGGTGTGCCGATCTACATGCAACGCTTTGGCTGCTTGCCCTTGGTTATACAAACCGTCTGGCTCTACTTCGGGTTTGGTGATAATCATATAGCGTTACGTGTGATAGTTAGTGTATTGGCTATATAGTCAGTTTTAACGCTGAACTTGCAGCCAATCAAATTTTGAAACTGATACGCTAAAGCCTTGCCGTTGTCGCACGCTTTCGCATCAGGTAGGTAAAACGTTTTCGTCTTTCCTACATCAATTGACCGCAAATCGTTACGTGTCAATTTGATTGCTTTTCCTGTTTCGTCTGCCATAAAAGTATAAATTTTATTAAAATTACTTACTTACTTACTTATACCTTTGGAGAAAAAGAAAAACTGCCGTATATTTGCAGTTGGGTTTATGGTATGTTGGGCAAAATGTCCGACAGCCTTTCTTGTACTCGTAAGGTTAGTTACTTACTTATTTCGAGTGCAAAGATATTGGTAATAATTGGAATTTCCAAGAATTACCAATTATTTTCGTTTATAATTAATGGTATTTAATGGAAATTAAAGGAAATTTGCACAAAATGGAACAAAAAGACCTTATCAAACGACTTAGTGATTACATCGAATATGATGCACTAACCAAACCAACCACCTTTGCAAAGGGGGCTGGTATAGACCCATCAGGGTTTAGTAAGATGCTAAAGGGGCAACAAACCATAACGGTTGATACCCTAAAAAAGATTGCTCATGCTTATAACATAAACCTCAAATGGCTTATGGATGGCGTGGGGGATGTGTATGCACGTGAAAGCGTGCCCGAACTGGAGCAAAACAACGAGACACGCCCACGTATTCCCATGGCGGCTGTTGCCGGACTTCTTACAGGCTTTAGTGATAGTATCAAATCAAGTGATTGTGAACAAATGCCGATTATTAAGGCTTTTCCACCATACGACTGCACAATGATTGTTAAGGGTGATTCAATGGAGCCTAAATTTGAGGGCGGCGACGAAATAGCAATAAGAAAGGTTTGTGATGTTATAGAATGGGGTAAAACCTATGTTCTTGATACTCGGGACGGTGCTGTACTTAAACGCTTGTATGATAATGGTGATAACTTTAAGTGTGTTTCATTCAATCCTGAATATCCAGACTTTGAGGTTTGCAAAGCCGATGTGTTCGGTATTTATAAAGTTGTAGGACTATTAAGAATATAATAAGGTATGAAAAAGGTATTAATTACATTGCTGCTTATGCTTGCAATGAGCGCAAATGCGCAAATCAACAATTTGGATGAAATAGAGATACAGGGCAAATGGGACGTTTACGGCTTTGGTGGCTCTTTCTCCAATTTTCCGTTTGAGTATCGTTTAGGTAACACACCTAAGTATCTGGAACTAAAGGACGGCAATTATACACGTTTCTATTTTCCTAATAATGATTGGATGTTTAAGGGCTATTGGTTGAGTTGTTCACAAACAGGGAAATACATTTTGCATTTGCTTCCATGGAATAGCGAAAGCGTTGTTAATTTCGTGGTTACGATGTTTGATAATGGCTTGTTGCATCTTTCTACCTACGATGAAAAGGGATGGATCGAGTTACGTAAGTCTGACACTGACGGTATAGAAAACGTTTCCGTGGACACTTCTAAAGCCGATACAAAAAGATACAACTTAAATGGCATTGAGGTGGGTGAAAACGCTAAAGGTATCGTAATCAGCAAAGGTAAAAAACAATTGAAATAAGCTATCTATATTCGGCACGCTCGGTTATTGTCTGGGTGTGCTGATATAAATAGACTGCTGCAAATTTTCAGCAAACAAAATTTAAGCAAAGATAATTATTTGATTATCAATATATTACAAAAGTAATATTTATATAATGAGATATTTTTCACAATTATCTTTTGCATTATTAAATGAAAGCCCTCAATCTCACTTTCACTCATAATCCTTAATTATTTTAAATTTAACAATATCCTTAATCTTTGTTGGAATAAGATCTGGTTGCTAAAGTAGTTTTAAATTCTTTTGGATGCAAATATACTGCAAAATCTTGATAACGCCAAATATTTGAATGAAATTAACATCATTATTGGCTAATAACTGAACTTTCGCATATCAGGAGTTAAATGAGTTAAGGAAGTTAAGGAGTTAAGACAATAGAGTCTGAAAACGTTAAAAAATACAAACAAGGTGTCGCATTGCCCACGAAGGAGACACCTAAAAACAAAAAATCATACCTGAAAAAACAAATATTACCCCCCACTTTCAAATAAAAACCTTATCTTTGCACCAGGATTTTTACAATCTGTATCATGAAGGATTTAAAATATTGTAAATTATAATCAAAACATAATAGATTAATATGAGAAATTACTTAACTGGAAAAGAACGATTGCTGGTCGCATTGCTTGCTTTTATTCTTCCATTTTCTTTCGCGAAAGCAGAAGCAAGAGAAGATGGAAAGACGGGGCAGCAAGGCTGGTATATAGGAGTAGAGGGTGGAATGCCTTTCGGTTTCTCTACCTTCTCAAGCTTCGGACATGACAAGACTCGTCTCGGTTGGGCTGCTGGCTTATATGGGGGCTATCGTTTCAACTCCATCTTCTCGGCTGAGTTATCTGCCAAGTATGGAGAGATGAATTTGTCTGCACAAGACTGCTGCGTAGAACGTAACTATTGGTTGGGTAGCGACGGCGTGCTTTACAAGGCAGGTGTCTTAGGCATGGACAGTTGGGAATATGCCAATCTGAAAAGCCATGTCAGAATGGGACAATATGGGGCAAGAGTGAATATCAATCTCCTTGGGTTGTTCCCTCAAACAGCTGACAGCCGATGGGATTTGGCTGTTTCACCTCATATATATGCAGTAACGACCAAGGCTGACATCCGTACTATAGCCGATGATGCCAAAGTGATAAAAGGTTCTACCAACTGGCATTTGGGTTA